>Ga0157374_10000025_pt1 | contig 245131 bp, 203 predicted proteins | sample M25metaG_FD_115308 | JGI IMG/M metagenome (GOLD analysis project Ga0157374, IMG submission 115308) | Miscanthus rhizosphere microbial communities from Kellogg Biological Station, Michigan, USA - M2-5 metaG | ecosystem: Host-associated > Plants > Roots > Rhizosphere > Soil | place: USA... | reverse complement strand
TGTGGACTCGGTGCAGCAGCAGAAGAACCTGTTGTTCCAGAACTTCATGAACAACCGGCTCGGGTTCAACCTGCAGGCCCGGCAGTACTTGGACTTTATGGATACCTGCCAGGCGCACTCGGCTGATACGGTGACGACACCGGCGGGGTCGCTTCCCTCGACCGTCGCCTCTCTGTTCCCTGTGGATGGAGACAATGCTTATCGGAGTCTAAGCCGCGCTTCGGATGGCAGCTTCTATGCCGTCGCGGATTTCGCCGTCCCCGGGTCGATATATGTGATCAGTAAGATCCTGCATATCGGCAGCAACGGGAGCCCGATTTGGACAAAAACATTTTCCCAACCAAGCGCAACGGTCAATCTTGAGGCTGTTAAGGCTACTGCAGACGGCGGGTTTATCACCGTCGGAGCCTTTCCGCCGGCTTCTGACCCGAATGGCCAATATCAACTGACCCTTATCAAAGGTGACGCGTCAGGGAACACCACCTGGGAAAAGACCGTTCACCTGCAAGGTGCATTAGGATTTGAACCCGTGGATATTACGCAAACCCACGATGGCGGATATGCCATTGCCGTTGACTGGAATGCCCATCTTAGTTTATCGTCCCTGCCCATCAATCTGGTGGTAAGAACGGATGGTTCAGGCAACGTCTTGTGGACAAGAGGTGTTATGGACAATGCCAATTGCGAATCGCATCTCAATTTCATCACAGAGATCAATGACACCCTGTTTCTGACCGGCACCCAATCGACGTCTCCGACGGTTGACAATTCCCGGCTGGGTCTGATGTTCAAAATGGATGAAACTACCGGAGCGATCTATAATACTGCCTTTCTGTATGATTTCGCGATGGTGGACACTGCATACCAGCACATGAACCTGCGCGAAGTGTTTCCTTCCGCTACAGGATACCGGGTGGCGGCAGGCTTCACAACGACCACGGATGCCAGCCGGCTAGGCATGGCCGACCTTGATTTTTCGGGCAATCTTCGCAGTTTCCATATGATCGGCCCGCCTGTCGGCAACGACAGCTCATCGGCTATTTTCAGCCGTGCCTACACCGGAACCCAGGACGGGGGTTGGGTGATGGGCGAGCTTTCTTCCGCCGACGGACACTTTTACTGGACAAAGTTCAACTCTGATTGGACGGTTGGATGGTCGACGGTCCTGAAACTGCCCGGCGAGCAGGAGATGGATGAAATGGTGCAAAATCCGGATAATAGCTTTTCGGTGATGGGCGAGGATTTTGATTCAACAAAGGAGATAGTAGTTGGATTATCCTCGGTGGGTACCGTGGGCTGCTACAGCGACTCCGCCGCGCCCTTGCCATTGACGACGCCCGGCTATATCACTCAAGTATCCCGAGGTCTTAAGGATAGCGTGCTGCCCTGGACGTACTTTACCGAAACGGTGAGCACTTCGCTGGCGGGTGGCAGCGCTGCATCGAGTATTTCCTGTATCGGCGGCCCGCATTATGTCAATTATAATGGTCCGTTGTTGTGCGGCAACTCCGCCCCCCTGCTGCCGCCGGTGGACGTGACCAGTGTCACCACCTGCAGCGACAGCACGTTCTTCTCGGTGAGCATGGGTACGGCTCTGTATAATACGTATGCGGACTCCCTGACCGGCGACTTCGAGCAGCGGTATAAGGCGAAATGTATGCAGGCTTACAAGCATGAAAGCTTTACGGTTACCCATAATGAGAATGAGTATCACCATACGCTGTACTATTACGACCAGGCGGGCAACCTGGTGAAGACCGTTTCGCCGGCCGGTGCGCGGCAGAACACCGACACCAATTGGATCAAGCAGGTGGAGACTGCGAAGGCGGCTGGTCAGGTGTTGGTACCACAACACATAATGGTAACGAATTACCGGTACAATACCATTAATCAGGTGATCTCAAAGTACACTCCGGATGGCGGGGCGCTCAACTTCTGGTATGACCGATTAAGTAGGGTTGCCTTGTCTCAGAATGCGAATCAACGCCCCAACAATCAATACACGTATACCCAATACGATACGATCGGACGAGTTATCCAGTCCGGCCAGTTGGTAAGTGCACAGGCCATAGACGATAACATCAGCAGAAATGCCGGAAGTCTATTGCAATGGGAAACGAATGCACTGCCTACCGCCAATCAGATCACAGTCACAATCTTTGATTCGGGATCATATGCAATCGCCCCACAGCTGATTCAACGGAATACCCGAAACCGGGTGTCCTGGACAGCGTACTATGACACTGCCACGGATCTGGCTAACGGAAGCTCCAGTTCTGCCGCTGCAACCTATTATACCTATGATATTTTAGGTAATGTTGATACCCTGGTGCAGGATTTTGGCGGTGTTGCCAATTTGGGAAGCATACCCAACCTGATGAACTCGACAAATAACCGGTTTAAGAAGATCGCGTATGATTTTGACCTGGTCAGCGGAAAGATGAACAAGGTGTCTTATCAGCATGGAGCCAATGACGCCTTTTATCACACTTACCTCTATGATGCCGAGAACAGGATCATAAATGTGCAAAGCAGTACGGATAGCATCAACTGGGATAATGATGCTTTCTACAGTTACTATATACACGGACCGATGGCCCGGGTTGTCCTGGGACAACAGCAGGTGCAGGGAATAAATTATGCCTATACGCTGCAAGGGTGGGTCAAAGCCATAAACCCGGCGCCTTACACGGGAAGCGGCTTCACCTTACGACCCGATAGCAGCAGCAACATTGTCGCCAACAGTGCCTATAACGTTCTGCTGAATTATTTCGACGGGGATTTCAAGCCGGTAAGTACAGGCGGCGGTCCGGATAGCGGAGTCGCCAATTCCATGGGAAGCGACTACAGACCCTTGTACAATGGCAATATAAGTAGCATGGGAACGAGGGTCAGCAAGATCAACATTCCCATATTATATAACTTTCAATACGATCAACTGAACCGGCTTGTGCATTCGGACGCATGGAACAGAACGGCGAATACATGGAATACAATTGTCAGGAGCAGCTCTTTCCAGGAAGGTATATCTTACGATCCAAATGGGAATATCCGGCAATTTAAACGCAATGGGGACAGCCTGATAGCATTGAACATGGATAGTTTACACTATTGTTACCAGGCTGGTACCAATAGGTTGGATCATGTTACCGATGCCGTTACCGAACATAACTATACATCGGACATCAAAGGACAGTCTGCAGGAAATTATCAATATGACTCCATCGGTGAACTAGTGAAGGATTCGGCATCGGGTATATTAAATGTCGGATGGAATATCTATGGAAAGATCGTCAGTATTACCAGATCTGGGGATACGACACTCTATTTTACTTATGATGCAGGCGGGAACCGTATCAGTAAATCAGTTGTTCATGCGGGCGACATTCAGACCACCTGGTATGTCCGGGATGCACAGGGTAACATCCTGAGCCTCTATACATCCGGCGACCCCGCTTTTAACGGGCGAGACCTGACTCAGAATGAGGTTGACATCTATGGTCGCGACCACTTGGGGATATGGAAAAGAAACGTCGATGTCGAGAAGTTTACACCCCCTTCTTCAACGGGAATTGGAGATAGCCTTAGTTTTGTCCGGGGAAATAAGCTCTTTGAATTGACAAATCATTTAGGGAATGTGTTGGCGACTATCAGCGACAAACGCTATGGAGTCTCCCTGGACGACAGCACGGTAAGCTATTTTAATCCTGAGGTTGTCAGCGCCAACGACTATTATCCTTCTGGTATGGTAGAACCGGGACGGAGCTATGCCGAAAATAGCACCGGCTATAGGTTCGGGTTCAATGGAATGGAAAAAGAGAGCGAGCTGAATCCGGATAACTATACAACCCGGTTCCGAGAACTTGATACGCGAATTAACCGTTGGTGGTCCATCGATCCCAAGGGTGCGGCAAGTCCCTGGTCCAGCCCGTATGTAGTAAATGGCAATGATCCCTTGCTACTGGTCGATCCATTCGGGGACAAAGAATATGAAAGTCTTAAGGCATACCATAAGGCAACCGGCAAGAAACAATTGGGACCGGGGGACTGGCTCAGCTCTGACAGGAAAAACAATACAAATGTCTGGAAAGCCGCGAATCTCTACAACCTGAAACAAAAGGAAGGATATCAAGAGTATACCAATATCGAGCAACGAGCTGCTTTTTACGATTGGGTGCAGGAAGAAGAGAAAGGCAGGAAATCAGACATACATTGGGCAGGGGCAGCGGCTCAGGTTGCATACGCCATAAATAACATCGCCAATCCCACCTTGTTTGGGATTAATGCGAAATGGGCGGCGATTCATCTTTATTATACAGACGAAGCTGCGATCGATTTTGGGAATACAGGAAATAGAATGATCTTTGAAGATGTCTTTCCGAAGCTTAGAAAACTTATCAATAGTCCTCCGCTCAAGGGACAGGATGCCTTTAATTGGGACGCAATGGCATTGTCACAGGAGCAAAATCTGATACAACCCTTATACGAATCGACTAAGAGTTTTGGGGTTATTTCAGCCGCGAGTAAACGATTGCTTGGCTTTTCCGATCTATTGGCAAAGATAAAAGACATCAAGATCCCAGCTTTCCCTGTCGATCAAAACATAGGTAATGCGGAAAATCGCTGGGCATATGGGATGCAAGGAATGGGATATAAAGTGAACCCGGGTCGCATGCCATGGCCTGGGGCCAGTTACACCGATGGAACAATGTATCAGAAATTCAGAGGGAAAGTAGATCCCACTTATTGGAAAACAAAATGATGATATTTCGAGCCATTTATGTAGCATTGATCGTATTATATTCTTGTGCGATCGTACTCTGGTGTAAGAGAGATTCCATTGCATATAAAGCGGTCCGGGTGCAGCCCGGACTGCTTGAGAAAAGAAGTTTAACACCTGAAGAATATGATGCGTATCAACGAGTCCCGAAGGTGGCGCGAAAGATAACAATGATATTTCTCTGCATATCGATCCTGTTTTGCGTCCTGTCCGTTGTCTTTATAAAAATGCATTGGTTTGAACCCGTCCTGGTAGTAAAGATATGCGTGGTCGTTTCATTCTTGTTCGCCTTGTTAATATTTATTGGGAACGGAATATCCTTTATAGGTGAGTCGCCTATACGGTAGCCTGATCCTTTTTTTAACTCCGAAAGCACTCCACATGGTTATGAGATGCATATCACTTCTTACGCTGACTATCCTTATATCCAATACCCTCTCCGCCCAAACCCACACCGTCTACACCCTTCCCATGGCGGATAGCATCAAGATCACCAACTGCGATGGCGCCGAACTGATCCTCGAGAACCACACCCAGGGAATTCCGGGCTTCCTCTGGAACACCGGCCGGGGCCGAACCATCTTCAAGCGACCGATCGCGAAGATCAACGACTCCACCTACCTGGTCGGGGCGGATACCCTGAAGGTGGGATCCCCGAAATTGAACACGATCGCCTGGGTGCAAGGGCTCAACGGTTTTGGAACTACGGGAAAATTTGGCACCAAAGACAAGAACAACGTAGAGTTCTATACGAACAATGCGAAAGCGACCGTTCTCGATACTTTCGGAAACCTTCATCTCGGTAATATATATAACAGTGCCTATAAACTGGATGTAGGTGGGCAAGCGTCAATCGGCCATTTAGCAAGGGTTACTCATGGAGATGCATATGATGTGAATCTTTACGCCGACACCATCTTTGGGCCGTCTCCGTATTCGGTACCGGCAGCTTCGGTTTCGTTTGGCACCTGGGGCTCGATGGGTGTTAACAAGGCAGACTTTGGAAACATCCCGCAAGGCTCCCTGATCATTGGTCAGACTTCGCCCTCCAGATCTACTGCCTTTGTTGATTACAGCCTCAATCCTCATTTTGTCGTCGATGGGGCAGGCTCGTTGGTGATCAATGGGGGATACGCGGGCATCGGGATAGGCGGAACCGTCAGCGGCGCAGCCGATAAAAATTCCTGGAACTTCCAGATCAACGGGGGCCGTGGCACCGGTGCCGGCGCCACGGGCGACATCATCATCGCCACGGGCACCAGCCAAGCGTCGGGCATGACCATCCATCCCATGACTAACCGGTGGTGGGTCAAGGGCGGAACCGGCTACCTCGGCAATCATGACACCGCCACTTCCTCCTTCGACATCAGAGGCGCCACCGGCTACTCCCAGGTCCGCATGCGGACCAGCTACACGCCAAGCTCCACATCCGACACGAACGGGAATACCGGCGACTTCTCCTGGGACGGTAATTATTTCTATGTCAAAACTCCTGCTGGATGGAAACGCTCCGCATTGACAACATTTTAGCAAACTCCAAACACGATAACATGAAAGCCCCCTCTGTACTGGCACTTCTTTTATGCTTCTCGCTTTTTGCAACCTCCCAAACCCACACCGTCTATACCCTGCCCCTGGCAGACAGCGTCAAGATCACCAACTATGACAGTAGCGAGCTTATCCTCGAGAACCATACCCAGGCCATCCCCGGGTTCCTCTGGAACACCGGCCGGGGTCGCACCATCTTCAAGCGACCGGTGACAAACGTCAATGACAGCACCTATCTGATCGGCGCCGACACCCTGAAGGTGGGCTCCCCGAACTTGAACAAAAATGCCTGGGTACAAGGCCTCAACAGCTTCGGCACCACCGGCAAATTCGGTACCCGCGACAAGAACAATGTCGAGTTCTATACAAATAACGGAAAAGCGGCCGTTCTCGACACTTTCGGTAACCTTCATATCGGTAACGTAAATAACAGTGTCTATAAATTGGATGTAGGAGGGCAAGCCTTGATGACCCTTTTAGCCAGGGTCACCAATGGCGACGCATATGATGTTGTTGCTTATACCAATGCCGCTATTGGGCCGACGCCGTATACCGTAGGGGGTTCATTGGTCGGGTTTGGCTCGGTATGGGGGTGGATGGGTGTTAACAAGGCGACCTTCGGAAATATCCCACAAGGCTCCCTGATGATTGGTCAGACTTCCCCGTTTAAATACACAACCATTGTGGACTATAGTCTCAACCCCGTCCTTGTGGTCGATGGGGCAGGCTATTCGGTGATCAATGGCGGGTACGCGGGTATCGGTATAGGTGGAACCGTCGCAAACACCGCCAATGTAAATTCCTGGAACTTCCAGATCAATGGCGGCCGCGGCACCGGCGCCGGCATCGCGGGTGACATCATCATCGCCACCGGTACCAGCCAACCGTCGGGTATGACCATCCATCCCATGACCAACCGCTGGTGGATCAAGGGTGGAACCGGCTACCTTGCCAATCATGACACTGCCACTTCCTCCTTCGACGTCAGGGGTGCTACCGGATACTCCCAGTTCCGCATGCGGACCACCTACACGCCAAGCTCCACCTCCGACTCGAACGGAAATACCGGCGACTTTTCCTGGGACAGCAACTATCTCTACATCAAAACACCCGACGGATGGAAGCGATCGGCGCTGACAACGTTTTAGTTTCCGTATCTTGCGCTAACTAAACTGAAAACTATGAATCTCCTGCTCCCGGCGAGATTGCTGCTTCTGATGCTCATTCCCGGCTGGCTCACTTACACGGACAACGCGAACAAATTCACGATGAACTATCCCAAAGAGTGGACGCAAAAGGCCGTAGGCAACGCCATCGCCTTTTTGAGCCCCCGGGCGGATGACAAAGACCAGTTCCAGGAGAACGTCAACATCATGGTGCAGGATCTCTCGGCACAGCCGATGACCCTCGAGCAGTATACCGATCTGAGCAAAAAGCAGATAACCGAAAACAGCGGCGCCGGCGCCATCCTTTCCCAGGGCTCCAGGAGCATCGGAGGCCAGAAAGCGGTGGAGATGGTCTACAACCTGAACTACCAGGGCCGCGTTCTGAAGATCAAGCAGTATTGGTTCATAAAGGGTAACAAGGCCTTCCTGCTCACCTATACGGCCGAGCCCTCGCAATTCAGCAAATACGAGGAGACGGCTACTTCCGTTATCAATAGCTTTGGCTTTTTTTGATGAATACGAGAATCCGCCTTTGGCAGGGTGATATCACAAAAGTGCAGGTCGACGCCATCGTCAATGCCGCCAACAGCTCGTTGCTTGGCGGTGGCGGCGTCGATGGAGCGATCCATCGCGCCGGAGGCCCGGCCATTCTGAAAGAATGCCGGGCCGTCCGCAACCGCCAGGGCGGTTGCGCCACCGGAGAAGCGGTCATCACTACCGCTGGAAACCTGCCGGCCAAAAAAGTCATCCACACCGTCGGCCCCGTCTGGCAGGACGGCAGGCACAATGAAGAATCCCTCCTCGCCAACTGCTATCGCAACTGTCTCCGGCTTGCCGCCGGTAACGGCCTCCAGACGATCGCCTTTCCCAATATCAGCACCGGGATCTATCATTTTCCAAAGGACAAAGCCGCGGCTATCGCGGTAAGGACCGTCGCCGAATTTCTCCCGACCCACCCTGTTCCGGAGGAGGTGGTCTTTGTCTGTTTCGACAAGGAGAACTATGATCTATATGCCGCTTTGCTCTGATTTCTGGCTTATATTAGCGCGATGGATAGTGCAATACAGTTAGCTGTCGTCATCCCGGTTTACAACGAGGCGGAGAATCTGTCCGGGTTGCTCACCGACTGGCGGCCTGTATTTCGATCGACGGGCGTGCCTTATAAAGTGATCCTTATAGACGACGGCTCAAAGGACAATAGCCTGGATATGCTGCGGATGCTGGCAGCCGGCGACCCGACCCTCGAGGTGCACACCCAATCCAACGCGGGCCACGGTCCGGCGATCCTGAAAGGGTATGGTCGCGCCCTGGAAGCGGGAGCCGAATGGATCTTCCAGATCGACTCCGACCACCAGCTGACCACCGGGACTTTTTCCCTTCTCTGGGCCTGCCGGCAGGAGTATGATCTTTTGGTCGCCCAGCGCCAGGAGATGAACGCTACTGGGGGACGCCAGCGTATCAGCGGGATCTCCCGCGGGATGATCCGCCTGCTGTTTGGCGCGACGGTGAGCGACGTCAATTCACCCTACCGGCTGATGCGGGCAGCGCCCATGCGCCAGGCCCTCGGCAATATCCCGGCGGATAGCTTTGCCCCCAATATCCTGCTCACGGCCTGGTTTGTCCGCAAAAAAAGCAGGATATTTACGACTACAACAAAAAACAGGGAGGAAGGGCATCTGCGTCAAAGCAAGGTAAGCCGGCATATCTTTCTCGGCGCCTGGAAGGCTGCGCTTCAGACCCTGCTATTCCGTGTAAGGCTATGAATAAACAATCCTACGGACTTTATTTTTCGCTCCTGGCCTGTTTGCTGCTAAGCCTGCTTTATGCACCGCCCTTCGACCTGGGGATGTCCGACAAAGAGATCTTCAGGTATATCGGTTGGGCCATGTCAAAAGGCGTGGTGCCTTACCGCGACGTCTTCGATCACAAGCCGCCGGTCATCTTTTTTATCTATGCGGCGGGGTTGCTGGCCGGCGGTCCCTGGGGATTGTGGCTGCTCAATACCCTTCTTGCACTTGTGACGACGGGCCTGCTCTTTCGTCGCTGTATCCGGTACAGGGTCCCATTCCCCTGGCTGCTGCCGTTGCTGCTCAATTTGATGCTGCGGGATCACCTGATCAGCGAGGGCCTCAACATGACCCGCGAATATACGTCCTGGTTCTTCGTCCTCTTTTTTTGCCTGTTGCTTACCCGGTGGCGATACCGATATATGGCGATGGGCTTCCTCGGAGGGCTTATCTTTTTCACCCAGCAGGATCAGGTCCTGCCGCTGGTGCCGTTTATCATCTATGTCCTGTTCACAAACGACAGCGTGTTGCCGGGGGACAAGACGCTGCTCAAACGCCGCATCCCGGCGGGCCGCAGACTCCTCCATCTGTGCGCGGGTTTTACGATCGTCGTTGTCCCGATCATTATCTTCTTCGCCATTCACCGGTCGATAAGCCTTTTCTGGGAAGATGCTTTTTTGTTCAACTTCAAGGTCTATATTGCGCAGCCCAAGTCGCCGGGCGATCATTTCCGGACGGTCAAGCGGGTACTGGACGCGGGCAACTATGAGCTGCCTTTTATGGTGGCGGCCTGTCTGGGTGTCGTTGCGCTGATCAGGCCCGGCAAGAGGAAAGCGTTGATTGCCGCGGCCTTTACGGCCTTTCTCCTGACGCTATGCTCCGAATTCATGGGCGGCCGCTACAAAGGGCAAACCTTTACCGTGGATTATACCTATTATTTCATCCCGGTATCGGCGGGCGTATGCGTATTGCTGTTCACGGTCTTTGCCGTCGAGGAGGCGGCCACGGCTACTTCCCTGGCCGCCCGTCTTCCTTATATTCTGTTGCTTTGCTGCAGCGTAGGATATACGGCGGTTCAACATGCCACCCATCTTCAGCGACGCGACCAGGACCCGGTGATCCAATCCCCGGAGTTGAACTATCTGCGCCAACATCGGCCCGGTAACTACGAGTTGTACGTTTTTCAAAATGACGACTATATTGCCGCATATAACGAATTACAGATCCTGGCGCCTTCCCGCTGGCTCTATCAGCATTTTTGGCACTGGTATGTCGATTGGGATGCCGACGGCGCTATCCTGCGGTCGATAGGTGACGATCTTCTTCTCCATCACACCCGGTTCCTGATCATCGACCCGGCCAATCCGATCCGTAATCCGGCCAATAGGGAATGGTGGCAATCATTTATCCAAAGCCATTACCAGCCTGTACCGATGCCAGGCAAACAGCAAACCCTGCTTTGGCAACTAAAAGTTGATCCATGAACAAAGAACGCGGTGTTCTGATACTCGTCCTGACGGCATCGCTGTTACTCAGCATGCAATTTGTCCCTTCCGCCAATCCGATCTCCGGTGACAAGGAGATCTACCGGTATATCGCGAGGGTCATGGTAAAGGGCGGTGTTCCCTATCAGGATGTCTTCGATCATAAACCACCGTTGATCTATTTTCTGAACTACGCTGCTATCCGGCTGGGTGGTGACTGGGGACAATGGATCATCGATACCGCGCTTGCGTTATTGGCAACGGAAATGTTCTACCGGCTTTGCCAGCGCTACCGGCTACCCCTTCCCTGGCTCCCCCCTCTCCTGTTCAATCTCATGATCCGGGACTTTCTCCTCTGCCTGGGAATGGGGATGACCCGGGAATACACAACCATGCTCCAGCTCATCTTTTTTTGCATCATGATGGGAGAACACCGACGTCGCTATCTCTCAATGGGATTTGTCAGCGGGCTGATCTTCTTTATGCAGCAGGACCAGGTCCTTGCATTGGTCCCCTTTTTCCTCTATGCCCTTCTTCCCGCTAAAAGGGTCCTGTTTCGGGTGTTGGAGGCAGCCGCGGGTTTCGGGATCGTAACCCTGCTCGTCCTCGGATATTTCGCAGTACACCATGCCCTGGCCGATCTTTGGCGGGACGCTTTTCAATTCAATATGACGTGGTACACTACTACGTTGAAAGAATCTGCCTGGGACCACTGGCGGAAAATAAAGGCGACGCTTGATCAGGGTAACTATGAACTGCCGGTGATGGTTGGTCTGACACTCGGAGCAGGCGGCCTGGTCCTTCAGCATGCCAACAAAAAACTGCTGTTCCTCGCGTTGGCGGCAGTGTTCCTCTCCATCAGCACAGAGTTCATGGGGGGACGCGATATCCGGCCAAAGATCTTCGATATGACCTTTACGCATTATTTTCTGCCGCTCGCAGCGAGCATCCCCATTCTCTTGTTTGTCGTCTTTGCGTTTATCCGGGAGCCCATGTTACAAAGTGTCAAAGCCCAGGCCCTCTATGGGGTGCTGCTATGCGCCAGCCTGGTATACACCGACATCCAACATGCCATCTTCCATAACCGGATAAAGGATGATCCTGTCGTAGCCTCCCCGGAAATGCAATATATCAGACAGCAACGACCAGGGGACCATCAGCTGTACGTTTTTTTTGACAACGATGCCATCCATGCCTATAATGAACTAGGCATCATCGGACCTTCTCATTGGGTATTTCAGCATTTCTGGAATATATATGATCACTGGGATAAGGATCTTTCCCAACTGCGGGCTATCGAGCAGGAGCTGCTCGATCATCACACCAAATACATCATGAACTATGGCACCCGGCCCGACATGTTCCGCAATCCGAAAGGATTCGATCTATGGCATTCGTTCCTCGTGCAATATTATGACCGGGTACCCCTCGATGGGCCGACGGAGGGTGAGATATGGAAACTGAAAGGGGGATAGACCCGCGCCTTCGGCAAACTAGATCGTCAGCTCGCTTAAGGTGAAGCCCCTGCCCGGGCGGATGCCTTTCTCCGTTTGTTCCGGAATGCAACATTCGGTCCGCGGGTCATGTTCGAAGAAAAGCACATAGCCCCCCGCTGCGGCTTCTTCGAGGAAGGAGCGCTTTTCCTTCAGGCTGGTCAGAGGGAACATATCATAGGCCATTACCCAGGCAATGGGAAAATGACCGGTTGAGGGAAGAAGGTCGGCCATGAATACCAGGGTTTTGTCCTTGTATTGCAGTTGGGGCAACATCATCGCGTCGGTGTGGCCGTTGACCAGCCGGACCGAGAGGCCCGGGATGATCACGTTTTCCACCGTCTCCAGCCGCGGACCCGGCAACAGGCCGGGGCCACCGGCGGCGGCCGGCCGACCACCATCCACGAACCGCAGCTGCCCGCTGGCCTCGATGGGAAGGATATTCTCCTTTAAAAAAGAAGCTTTCTCGCGCTCATTCGGCTCCGTTGCCCATTTCCAGTGGCGCGAATGGCTCCAGTAGGTTGCCTTCTTAAAAGCCGGTACGAGCTTGTCGCCTTGCCTGACGATGCTGCCGCCGCAATGATCGAAATGAAGATGGGTGAGGAGGACATCGGTGATGTCGTCGCGATGATAGCCGAGGGTCGCCAGCGACTTGTCCAGCGTATCATCCCCATGCAAGTAGTAATGACTGTAAAACTTCGCATCCTGTTTGTCGCCGATCCCGTTGTCGACCAGGATCAGCTTCCCGTCTTCTTCGATGAGCAGACAGCGCATGGCCCAGGTGCAAAGATTATTCTCGTCGGCCGGATTGACCTTGTTCCAGAGGCTTTTGGGTACGACGCCAAACATGGCCCCGCCGTCCAGTTTAAAGAAGCCGGTATTGATGGTGTGTAGCTGCATAAGAATAAGTTTAGACCGCCGGTGCGGCTTCCCGCCGCTGCCGGGCCTGTGCCAGGTAAAGCCAGCAGATTCCCAGGATAAAGAAAACGATCAGGCTGATGATCGCGTTCTTCACGCTGCCGGTCTGCTGGATGACAAACCCAAAGGTAAACATCCCGATCACGATGGCGAGTTTCTCGGTCAGATCGTAATAGCTGAAATAGGAGGCCGTGTCTTTTGTCGCCGGCATCAGCTTGGAATAGGTGCTTCGGCTCAGGGACTGGATGCCGCCCATGACCAGGCCGACGCCCAGCGCCAGCAGGTAAAAAGAATATTCTATCGGTTGCTGATGGGGTTCGAGATCATGACGCCAGCGGGAAAGCTCGCCCTCGACACCCGCGTCCGCCGTCTCGAAGGCGGAGGCCGTCATCTGGCCCTTTTTAGCCTGCAGGTCTTCCTCCTGTTGTTGCAGTTCGGCGATCTTGTCGTGGAAAGGTTTCAGGTTCTCGGCCTGACCTGCGGTAATATAGGCGCTGATACAAATGAGGATCCAAAAGGCGACGACGCCCATCAACACGCGGATATTGCCGTATCTCCTGGACAGTTTGCTCATCCAGGTCGCCCCTACGATGGCTACCAGCTGGATCAGCACGATCGTGATGATCAGTTTCGTGTCGTCCAGCTTCAGGACGTTGCTGCCAAAGATGGTAGCCGCGGTCATCACCGTCTGGACGCCGATGCTATAGAAGAAGAACCCGCGCAGATAACGTTTGAGGACGGCCTGTTTCTTCACTTCCGAGTATACTTTCTTCACTTCGGCAAAGCCGGTCTTGAAGACATTACCGGCGGTCGCGATCTGGCGCGCTGCTTTTGGCAACACGGCAAAGGTCAGCTGGGCGAACCCTGCCCACCAGAGGCCTACCAGCAGGAAGTTCAGCCGGAGGCTGAGAAAAGGTTGCTGCGGCATCAGCATGACGATGGCAAAGCCGATCAACTGCATGATCACGCTGCCGATATACCCGTAAGAAAACCCTTTTGCACTGACGCGGTCCTGGTCCTCAGGCGCGGCTATCTCGGGGAGATAGGCATTGTAGAAGACGAGGCTTCCTACATAACCCATCGAGGCGAGCATGAAGCAAAAGACCCCAAGGCCGACATTGCTGCCGTCAAAGAGGAACAGGGCGCTGCAGCCCAGGGCGCCCATATAGCAGAAGACCTGCATGAAGCGCTTTTTGTTACCCCGCGTATCCGCGATGGACGTCAGGACCGGATAGAGTAGCGCGATCACCAGGTAGGCCGCCGAGACGGCGTAGCTATACAGGGACGAGTTGTTCACCCGGGTCCCGAGAAAGGGAATACTATCGCTGCGGAAGTGGTGGGAGGTGGCTTTTGTAAAGTAGATCGGGAAGAAGGTGGTCGTGATCACCAGGTTGTACACCGAATTGGCCCAGTCATACATGGCCCAGCCGTTGATAACCCGTCGCGACGCCGTCTGGGTCATAGGATATGCCTCCAGAGTAAGAGGAGCATCACCAGACCGACGACGATCCGGTAGTAGCCCCAGGGTTTGAAGCCGTATTTTTTAAGGAAGCCGATGAAGAAGCGGATCACGATAATTGCAACAAAGAAGCAGACGATGCTGCTGAGGCCGAGCAGGCTCGCGTTCTCCCGGTTAAGGACATCGGGATGTTCTTTATGGACATCCCAAAAACTCTTGACCGAAGCGGCCAGCATGGTGGGCACCGCGAGAAAGAACGAGAACTCGGCAGCTGCCTTGCGGGTCAGTTTCTGGCTCATCCCGCCAAGAATGGTCGCCGCGCTGCGGCTAAAGCCCGGCAGCACGATCGACAGGATCTGGTAGCAGCCAATGACAAAAGCGTTTTTGTTGGAAACCTGTTTCTCATCGTCGATGGTCTGATCCTTGAACCAATTGTCGACAAAAAGGAACAGGATGCCGCCGCCGATCATAACCCCGGCGATAAAGTAGAGATTATCGAGGGCGCGGTCGATATGCTTTTTCAGCAGAACGCCCACCACTACCGCGGGAATGAGTGCAATGATCAGCTTGACGTAGAAACTGAGCCTTGAAAAGTCGAAGAACTTCTTATAATAAACCACTACGACGGCCAGGATGGCCGCCAACTGGATCACGATCTCGAACAGATCGGAAAACGGCGTATTGGCGACCCCGATGATCGGGTTGGTAAACTTCATATGCGCCGTTGACGAAATAGGTAAAAACTCCGTCAGTCCTTCTACTACTGCGAGAATGATGGCCTGAATTATGGTCATGGTGCCTTATTGACTTTCTTTCTTGTCCTTGCGAAAGATGGCGAAGATCTCGACGACAAAGCCGCCCAGGATCAGGATGGGGGCGAGCGTTATCCGGGTAAAGCTATATATTTCCTTGGGATTGAATACGTTAGGGTCCTTGCTCTTGCCCCCGCCCATCAGGATCAGGCCCAGGGCGATAAGGACGAGACCGATGAGCATCCAGCGATAGTTCTCCTTCCCGAACAGGGGAGCTTGCTGGCGGGGAGCCGGAGCCGCAGGCCGGGCTGGAGTGGAGGGAGCTGCTTTTTTGGTCGTTGCCATGAAATATGATGGTTTTGGGCCTGCAATATAGGAAATCCGGTCAATAGGGCGATTAAAAACCGAGCACAGCGAGGTTGGCCGAAGGCCCATCATTAGCCATTGATCGCGAGCGGGCCAAATTTGACTGGGGCCAGGCGAGCGATCAATACAAGTCGTCGAGTTTCATTTTAAGGTATTTTACCACGCTCCGGTGCGTACTCACGAAGGAGATACAGATTCCCAACAGGATCATCACCGCGAACATTGCCGCGAGCAGCATGTTGTCCCTGAGCGCTTTTATTTCGGGGAGCCAGGTCTCGGAAGCGAAGATGATCCCGGTGATGGCCGCGGTAGCGATCACGCCGCTGATGGCCCCGTTGATGATCGCCCGGCGGTCCATGGGCCGCGCGATGAACCAGCGGGTGGCGCCAACCATCTGCATGGTCTTGATCAAAAAGCGGTTGCTGAACATGGCCAGCCGGATGGTATTGTCGATGAGGATGATAACGGCAATGGAGATCACCAGGGTGACGATGAGCAGGATCAGGCTGGTCTTCCGGATCCAGTCGTCCACGTTGGTGACCAGCTTTTTATTATACTTGACCTCATCCACCGCGATGTTCTGGGCAAAGTCGGCCTTTATCTTATTGAGGGAATCCGCGTTCGCATACTCGCTCCTGACCCGGAAATCCACCGAGGCCGGGAGAGGATTCTGTTCCAGCACGGACATAAAGTCATCGTTACCGGTGCCCACGAACTGCTTCCGGGCCATTTCCTTGGTGATATATTCGTAGCTCTTTACATAAGGCTGAGCGGCGACAAACTGCACCAGCGTCGCGCTATCCTTGGGGGAAAGGTTTGACCGCACATAGATCTGCACTTCCACATTCTCCCGGATGTTCTCACCCAGCCGGTTGGCGTTGATCACGATCCAACCCAGCAATCCCAGCAGGAACAACACCAGGCTAACACCAACGATTGCCATAAAATAAGAAGGAGTAGAGCGTTTGGCAGATCCTTTTCCAGCTTGCGCCATGAATTCTTAGTTTTAATTGGGTTAGTACAATGTTCGGCGATCAGCAAAAATAACGGTTTTTCACGGCCGTTTTTGTATTTTTGATACCCCTCTAACGATGGATGGCCCGCATTATTACAGTAGTAATCACTCTTTTAACTTTTTTCCAACAGACCGTATGGAGTACAATTTTGGCGAGATAGAAAAGAAATGGCAGAAAATCTGGACCGAGCAGGGCGCTTACACCGTATCCAACGACAGCACCCGGCCCAAATTCTATGTGCTGGACATGTTCCCTTATCCGAGCGGCGCGGGTCTCCACGTCGGTCACCCGCTGGGGTATATCGCCAGCGATATCTTCGCCAGATACAAACGTCTTAAAGGCTTCAACGTACTTCACCCGATGGGGTATGATGCCTTTGGCCTGCCCGCCGAACAATATGCCATCGAGCATGGCATCCACCCTGCCGTCTCCACCGACAACAATATCGGCAATTTCCGGCGGCAGATGGACAACATTGCCTTTAGCTTCGACTGGTCCCGCGAGTTCCGCACTTCGGACCCGGCTTACTATAAATGGACCCAATGGATCTTCCTCCAACTGTTCGACAGCTGGTACGATAAGAAGCAGAACAAGGCCGTGCCCATCGAGTGGCTGGTCCGCTATTTCGAAAAGGACGGGAATGCGCATCATCCCTGTCCCGGCGATGGCTCCATCCGGTTTTCTGCGGCTGAATGGACTGGTTACGACCGTCGCCGCCAGCAGGACATCCTGATGAACTACCGGCTGGCCTACTGCGGATATGGGGAGGTCAATTGGTGTGAGGCCCTCGGCACCGTCCTCGCCAATGACGAGGTCGTCAATGGTGTCAGCGAACGCGGCGGGCATCCCGTCGTCAAAAAGAAGCTCCGGCAATGGTATCTGCGCATTACCGACTATGCCGATCGGCTTTTGACCGGCCTCGAAACCGTCGACTTCAGCGACGCGATGAAGGAAATGCAGACCAATTGGATCGGCAAGAGCTTTGGCGCCGAGATCGACTTCGAGATCCACGATCATGCGGGTAAAAAACTTCGGGTCTATACCACCCGTCCCGATACGCTCTTTGGCGTCGACTTCATGGTCATCGCTCCCGAGCACGAGCTGCTCGAGACGATTATTCCAGCCGGGCAGCGCGCTGCCGTGGAAGAGTATCTCACGTATGTCAAGAGCCGCAGCGAGCGGGAGCGGATGGCGGAGAAGAAGATCACGGGCTGCTTTACCGGGGCTTATGCAGTTCACCCCTTCAGCGGACTGCATATCCCGATCTGGACATCGGAGTATGTACTGGCCGGTTATGGCACCGGCGCCATCATGGCCGTCCCCTGTGGCGACGAGCGGGACTTCAAGTTCGCCCGCCATTTCGATCTGCCTATCACCAATATCATCGGCGAGCACTTCAATGGCCTCGAAGCCAATCCCACCAAGGATGCCGTGCTCGAGAACAGCGGATTCCTCGACGGGTTGGTCATGAAGGACGCCATTGTGATCGCCATAAAAAAATTGGAAGACAAGGGTATTGGGATCCGCAAGGTCAACTTCCGGATGCGGGATGCGGCCTTTAGCCGTCAGCGTTATTGGGGCGAGCCCTTTCCTATTATGTGGAAAGATGGGATCGCCGAGCCGCTGCCCGAGTCGGCCCTTCCGCTGGAACTGCCCTATGTCGAGAAATATGGTCCGGGTCCGGAAGGAGAGGGTCCGTTGAGCAATGTTCCGGAATGGACGGCCCGGCATCTCGAGACCAACACGATGCCCGGCTATGCCGGCAGCAGCTGGTATTTTCTGCGGTATATGGACCCGCGCAACGACAATGAGTTCTGTAGTCGCGCCGCATCCGACTACTGGGGTCAGGTGGATCTGTATATAGGGGGTACCGAGCATGCGGTCGGCCATTTATTGTACAGCCGGATGTGGACCAAATTTTTGTTCGACCGGGGGTATATCGGGCATGAGGAGCCGTACAAGCGGCTGGTGAATCAGGGGATGATCCAGGGGAGCAGTCGCTTTGTGTATCGGCTGGAGCTGAAAAATTTCAATGTGCCCGTGTTTGTTTCGGGCGGTCTCGCCGCGATGCAGGGAACGCCGGAGTTTCACGAGCTGGTAACGCTTTGGGTGAGAGACAGGATGGGTGATCCATCGATAGAATTGGAGAATATAATGGTGACGCCGTTGCACGTCGATGTAAATATTGTCGATGGTTTGGAACTGGATACGAAGGCGTTCCAGAACTGGCGATCCGAGTATTCCAATGCAGAGTTTATTTTGGAACCGGATGGCAAATATCTCTGCGGCTCGGAAGTGGAAAAGATGAGCAAGCGGCTCTACAACACCGTCAACCCCGACGTCCTCGTAAACAAATTCGGCGCGGACACCTTCCGCATGTACGAGATGTTCCTCGGTCCGGTCGAACAAAGCAAACCCTGGGATACCAAGGGCATCGAAGGCGTGCACCGGTTCATCCGGAAATTCTGGCGCCTTTTCTTCGACGAGGTCAAGGGGAAGGTATGGACGACGCAAAAGGCCACCGAAGCGGAATGGAAGGTCCTTTACCGGACGATCAAAAAGGTCGAAGACGCTACCGATCGCTTTTCGTTCAACACCGGCGTCAGTGCGCTGATGATCGGCGTGAACGAACTCACCGACCTCAAGTGTTTCAAAAAAGAAATCCTCGAGAAACTTATCATCACCATTACTCCCTATGCCCCGCATTTTGCCGAAGAGCTCTGGCAGGTGCTCGGCAACCCGGGGTCCGTACTGGACGCTCCCTATCCGGTGGTGGAAGAAAAATATCTCATCGAGTCGAGCAAGAGCTATCCCATCGCCATCAATGGTAAAACACGGCACGAACTGAACATCGCCCTCGACGCCACGCAGCAGCAGGTGGAGGAGATCGTACTGGCCGACGAGATCGTGAAAAAATGGCTGGATGGGAATCCGCCAAAGCGGGTGGTGTATGTGAAGAACAAGATGATCAATGTCGTCATTTAAGGAGATATCATTTAACGAGATCTTAGAGCGGCACCGGGCCGACTATCATCCGGTGGTACCCTTCGAAAAAGGGAAAGATAACTTGTATGCGTTCGATTTTACTGAGAAGAATAAGGAGCTGTCGACGGAAGAGATAGCTGATACCGAGCGGTTCTCGAACTGGATCAACCGGACCTTGCGGGCGAGTAATGCTCGTTACGGGATCGGAGGATATGGGGAGCACCGGACTTTATACGCACGGAGTAAGCATTTCGACCATGTACCAGGCGGAAGGTCGCAGGGGGAGAAGGGCGAAGAGCCGCGACGCCTTCATCTTGGCGTCGATATCTGGGGACCTGTCGGAACGAAGGTGATGGCTCCGCTTGGCGGCGTCGTCCACAGCTTTGCCTTCAATAACAAGGACAGCGATTATGGGGCGACGCTGATCCTTACGCACAACCTCGATGGCGTCGGCTTTCAGACCTTATATGGACATCTCAGTCTCAATTCTATAAAGAATCTCTTCGAGGGGAAGAATATCAGCAGGGGTGAGGTCATCGCGGAGTTCGGGATGCGCTTCGAGAACGGTAACTGGCCGCCACATCTTCATTTCCAGCTCATCACCGATATGCAGGGCTGGAAGGGGGACTATCCCGGCGTCTGCCGGTATTCTGAGCGGGACCAATGGCTGGCACGTTGCCCCGACCCCAATCTCATCCTGCAAATGGTGCAATCCTAATCCCTTAGCCCCAGCAGCCTGTTCACAATATCTTCCCACTCTTGTTCGAGGGTCGTAGCCGGCATCGATCGCCCTGCCCGGTTATACCAGTAATTAGCATTCCACTCGTCCCCTTCCACGCGGTGCAGATAAGCATGAACCCAGGAGCCTTCCCGGGTGGGGAGGTCCTGTGCGATCGCATGCGCCTGCTCCCAGTCACCTTTACCCGCATACCATAATGCGGCAAGGGCGGAGGGGATACCCATTGGGGGTAGATCGCGGGTCATGCTGGTTTTGAATTCTTCGAGTTTCATTGATTGTTCCGTTTTGCGTAACCATTTTTCCCGATAGCGATCGGCATTGCGGGATATCGACTGCAATTTTGCGGCTCTAAATGTCGTGATATGAAACGTATTATACTGTTTATAGTTATATTGATCGCTTCGACCGCTGTTTTTGCCGGCGACCCCGTCCCGCCGATCAAAGGTAAGGTGCTTACCGCTGACGGACAACCCGCGGCAGCGGTCACCATCCGGGTAAAAAGCAATGGCCGTACCACCGTCACGGATGACGAGGGCGCATTTACTATTGGCAATCTGCCTGCAGGCGAATATGATCTGGAGATCTCCCTCACGGGCTTTGCGACCACCACCCAACACGTCGTTGTAGGGCCGCGTCGTACCACGAACCTTTCTATCAAGCTGGAAGTTTCCGAAAAGCAACTCGAACAAGTGGTCGTCACGGCCGGGGTCAACCGCCTTTCGCACCGCACGAGCGATGACCTTGCGAAGATGCCCCTCCGGAATACGGAGAACCCCCAGGTATATACAACGATCACAAAAGACCTGCTGACCGAGCAGCTGGTCACTTCCGTCGACGATGGCCTGCGCAATGCGGTCGGTATTCAGAAGATGTGGGATGCTACGAGCCGGAGCGGCGATGGCGGCGGCTATTATAATTCCCGTGGTTTTATCCTGCAAAGCCAGTTGCGCAACGGCGTGGCCGGCAATGTGACGACGAAGATCGACGCGGCCAATCTCGAAAAGCTGGAGGTCCTCAAAGGGCCTTCGGCGACGCTGTTCGGCAGCACGTTGACGTCGTATGGAGGACTGATCAACCGGGTGACAAAAAAGCCGTATGATCATTTTGGCGGCGAAGTCAGCTATACAGGCGGGAACTTCGGGTTCAACCGGGTCGCCGCCGATGTCAATACCCCATTGAGCTCCGACGGAAGCGTTCTGCTGCGCGTCAATACTGCCTATACCGACGAAGGCAGCTTCCAGGACAATGGGTTCAGCAAAAGTTTTGTTTTTGCACCCTCCCTTGCCTACAAGGTCAACGACAGGCTTTCCTTCCTCTTCGATGCGGAGATCTACCGGGGCCGGAGCATCGTTCCCTCCATTTTCTTCTTCCCTTATGGACAGACTATTGCTTCGATGGGCGTCGACCGGGCCGACAAACTGCCCCTCGACTATCGCCGCAGTTACTTCAGCGACGATCTCTCGCAGCAATCCGCTGTGAGCAATTTCTTTGCGGAGATGCGCTACCGGTTCAATGACAACTGGAGCTCCCGGACCAATGTCTCCATCACCAATAGCTATAGCGACGGCCCCGGCCCGTATTTCTACCTGCTCGCGAATTCTGCCGTCACCGGCAACGCCGCCGATATCGGCACCGACTATATCTCCCGTAACGACCAGTTCACGGCCAACAGCCGTGACCGGATGACGGAGATCCAGCAGAACATCAACGGCGACTTCACGATCGGCAGCCTGCGCAACCGGGTTGTCATCGGGCTGGATTATTTCAACCATACTCCCAACCAGCTTTTCAGCGGCGGGACCTATGATACGATCCTGTCGCATGGGACGATCCCGACTTACCGGGATTTCAACCGGTTCAATCTGCAAAAGCTGTATCAGACCAAGGGCGTCGACTTTTACTATCCCGTCACGAATATCAGCAACACTTACAGCGCCTATGCGTCCGATGTGCTGAACCTTACCGACAACCTGCTCGTTCTGGCGGCCTTGCGCCTGGATCATTTTGTCAATAACGGCAGCTATGATGTGACCTCCGGCACGACGAGCGGCGGCTACAACCAGACTGCGCTTTCCCCGAAATTCGGGATCGTCTGGCAGCCGGTCCGCAACCAGGTCTCCCTGTTCGCCAATTACCAGAACGGGTTTACCAACGAGACGGGCACCGATTACCGCGGCAGGTCTTTCCGGCCCGAAAAGGCCTGGCAGGCCGAGGGCGGTGTCAAAGTCGATCTCTTCGATCAGCGGCTTACCGGTACGGTTAGTGTCTACGACATCCGGGTCAGCAATATCGTCCGCGCCTATATCCCCGCCACGCCCGATCCCAGCCTGCCCGCCTTCCCGCAGATCCAGGACGGTACGCAACGAAGCCGGGGTGTCGAAGCGGAGATCATTGCCAATCCCTTTACCGGGTTCAACATCGTCGCCGGCTTCGCCTACAATGACTCGAAATATGAAAAGACGGATAAGGATGTCGAAGGCCGCCGGCCCGCAACCGCTGCTTCCCCCTATGCCGCCAACTGGTGGCTGAGCTACAAGATCCCCGGCGGCGCCCTGAAGGGGCTGGGCCTTGGATTCGGCGGCAACTACGCCAGCGACAATAAGATCGTCAACAGTATCAGCCAGGGCGTCTTCATCCTGCCGGCCTACACCGTTCTGGGTGCCTCAGTATTCTATGATTACGATCATTTTCGGTTTACAGTCAAAGCAGACAATCTGGCCGATAAGCATTACTGGGTAGGCTATACCACGGTAAACCCCCAACCTTTACGGAGTGTCAAAGCGAGTGTCGCTTTTAAATTCTAACGGCTGATGCGCAAGAAAAGAACTCCGAAATATTTTATTGGGCAGATCCACCTCTGGCTCGGACTCGTGTCCGGGCTGGTGGTTTTTATCGTAAGCATCACCGGCTGCATCTTCGCGTTCCAGAAGGAGATCTCCGAAGCCCTGCATCCCGAATGGACTCGTTGCACTCCGCCGGCGGCGGGAGCCCCGCAGACCACAGGGACCAGGCCCGCGAGCGGAACCGCGCTTCCGCTCGATACGCTGAAAAAGACCGCACAGGCCGCGCTCGGATCTGACCACCCCCTGTCGTTTATCGTCGCCTACCGTGCACCGGACAGGGTCTGGGAATTCATGGCTTTTCATGAGAACGATACGGCACTGACCATTTTCGGCGCCATGGAGTATTATCAGTCCGTCTTTCTCGATCCGTATACGGGAAAGGTCACCGGCGTCCGGGATTATAAATACGATTTCTTTTCGATCGTCAAGTACCTGCACTGGAGTCTGCTGTTGAATACCCCCTATGGCCAGCCTATTGTCGCCTGGAGTACCGTCATTTTTGTCATCCTGCTCGTTACCGGGCTGGTACTCTGGTGGCCGAAGAAATGGACCAGGGCTTTCCGTGATCGCAGCTTCAAGATAAAATGGAACGCCTCTTTTCGTCGTGTCAATTACGATGTGCATAATGTCCCCGGCTTCTACAGTCTTATTCCTGCGCTGGTCATTGCCGTCACGGGGTTGTTCTTCGTGTGGCCGCCTTCAACCCCGCCGCCGCCTGCCGTTGTTTCGGCGCCTGTCGCGGCTACGGGCAGCCCGCTGAGCCTCGCGCTGCACACGAGCCTGGAATCCCTGCCTGCTGCCGTCCGCTTCGGGGTTACTCCTGCCTATGGGAAGGGTGGGGTCATTTATGTTTATGCCTACCGGGATGCAGAGACCTATTATGGCTATGATCTGCTGCAATTCAACCAGTACTCGGGTCAATTGATGAACCATTTGCAAAACGCGAAAAAGAGCCGGACGCAACGGCTGATCGAAATGAACTATGACCTGCATGTCGGCGCGATCGCCGGGCTAACGGGAAAGATCATCGCTTTCATTGTCAGTCTGATCTGCGCGAGCCTGCCGGTGACCGGATTTCTTGTCTGGTACCTGAAGGGGCGGAGCCGCTTCGGGCCGAAGGCCAATAATCCGATATAAAGTACAAGAATAAGCGTCCCCACGTTGGTCCAAAAATTGCTTAAATTTGGGTCAATCCCAAAGCAATGGTCAAGTACGACGCAATTATCATCGGCTCGGGTCAGGCAGCTAACCCACTGGCAAAGAAACTGGCCGCTGCCGGCTGGAAGACCGCGTTGATCGAGAAGAAATTTATCGGCGGCACTTGTATCAATGTCGGTTGTACTCCCACCAAAACATTGATCGCCTCAGGCCGGATCGCCTATCTCGTGAAAAGAAGCGCCGATTTCGGGGTTCATACCACCGGGTATTCCATCAACATCAGGGAAGTGATCGAGCGGAAGAACGCCCATGTGCTCGCCGCCCGGGAATCTTCCACCAAAAGACTGTTGGAGACGCCTAATCTCGATGTGCAATTTGGGCATGCGCGTTTTTCCGCACCAAAGGAGATCACGCTTACCCGGGAGGATGGGACCACCGGCACCCTGACGGCGGACAGGATCTTTATCAATACCGGCACCCGGCCCGTGATCCCGTCGATCCCCGGACTTGCCGAACTTCCTTTTTTGACATCCGATACTATTCTCGATCTGCTGGATATCCCCTCCCATCTCGCCATTATCGGTGGAAGCTATATCGCTTTGGAGTTTGGTCAGTTGTACCGCCGGCTTGGCAGCGAGGTGACCATCATCGAGAACAACGCGCATTTTTTGCATAAGGAAGATGAGGATATCGCCTCGGCGATCAGGAAGATGCTCGAATCCGATGGCATCCATATCCATACCGGAACAAAAGTGGAAAGCGTGTCGAAGCAGGCGCAGGGGATCCGGCTGCAGCTCTCCTCCGGACCCATCGACGCCTCGCATGTGCTGGTGGCTACCGGAAGGGCGCCCGATACCTCGGGGCTGAATGTCGCCGCGGCGGGGATCGCGGTAGATGAACACGGATTCATCGTGGTCAATGACAAATTGGAGACCAGCGCCGCCGAGACCTATGCGCTGGGGGATGTCAAAGGCGGGCCACAATTCACACACATCTCTTACAACGACCATCTTATTGTCTATAAGAATCTGGTCGAAGATGCCAATCTCAGCACGCGGGGCCGGCCGGCTGTGTATTGTCTTTTCACCGACCCAGAGCTGGGCCGGATCGGGCTCACCGAAAAAGAAGCGAGGGATAAAGGGATGAACATAAAGATCGCGACCCTGGAAGCCTCGCATATCGCCCGGGCCTGGGAGAACGATGAGACCCGCGGGATGCTCAAAGCCATCGTCAACGCGGACGACAAGACTATCGTCGGGGCCGCCATGCTATCCTTTAATGGCGGAGAATTGATGAGCCTGTTGCAGATGGCCATGATGGGCGGCATCACCTATGACGTGCTTCGGGACAGTGTTTTTGCCCATCCGACTTTCGCCGAATCCCTGAATAATCTTTTTGCAAGCCTGCAATGATCGAGGTAATAAATATCAGCCGCAACTTCGGTGCGCACAAAGCCGTCGACGACATCTCTTTTACCGTAGAAAAGGGGGAGAATGTCGTTTTCCTGGGTACCAGCGGTTCCGGCAAGACGACCTTGCTGAAAATGATCAACCGGTTGCTCGAGCCCGATGCCGGTGAGATCCGGATCGAAGGCCGCCCCATCAGGGCACAACGTCCGGAAGACCTTCGCCGGGGCATCGGTTATGTATTTCAGAACAACGGATTGTTCCCGCATTATACGATCGAGGAGAATATCGGTGTCGTACCGCGGCTGTTGGGGTGGGAGGGAGACCGTATTGCGCAACGGGTCACGACGCTGATGGAAAAGCTACGCCTCCCCCCGGAGCAATACCGGCGCTCGTATCCCAATGAGCTGAGCGGCGGCCAGCAGCAACGCGTAGGCATTGCGCGGGCGCTCGCCGCGGGAGCCCCCATCCTGCTGATGGACGAACCCTTTGGCGCTCTCGACCCCATCACGCGGGCCAGCGTGAAAAAGGATTTCAAGGAACTGGACGAACTACGGTCAAAGACTATTATCCTCGTCACTCATGATATTCAGGAAGCGTTCGAACTGGCCGACCGCATCTTCCTGATGGACGGAGGGAGGGTTGTCCAGGAAGGGACAGCCGAAGATCTGTTCGACCGGCCGGCCTCGCAGTATGTGAAAGATTTTTTTGAGGGACAGCGCTACATATTCGATCACTTCAAGAGCAAAAAAAGCTGATGGACCAACACCAAAGCCTGTGGGCGTTCATGCATCAGCAATCCGCCAAACTTCTGCAGCAGACGATACAACATATCGGCCTGACCTTTATTTCCCTGTTCATCGCCGTGCTCATCGGACTTCCGCTCGGCATCTATATCGCCCGGAATAAGAAAGCGGCCGGCATCATTCTCGGGGCTGCGGGCGTATTGCAAACCATTCCCAGCATCGCGCTATTGGGTTTCCTGATCCCCGTGCTCGGGATCGGACCGATCCCCGCCATCGCTGCCTTGTTCCTGTATGCCCTGTTGCCTGTTATCCGAAACACTTATACGGGTATCGATGGAGTGGACCCGGGCGTGAAGGAAGCGGCGCTCGCCATGGGAATGACGGCGATGCAGCGATTGATCCGTGTAGATCTGGTCCTGGCCTTTCCCGTGATCATGGCCGGTATCCGTACGGCCACGGTCATCAATGTCGGTGTGGGGACGCTTGCGGCCTATATCGCGGCGGGCGGGCTGGGGGAGTTCATTTTCGGCGGCATCGCGCTCAACAACACCAATATGATCCTGGCCGGGGCGATCCCTGCCGCATTACTCGCCATTGTCCTCGATTTCCTGCTTTCGCTGGTTCAGCGCACCGGTCGCCGGCGACGCAGGGTCGTCCTCAGCGTGCTTCCGTTCGCGCTGCTCGTCTTTTCTTCTTTCTACGTGCTGCCCATCGGCAATACCCGGTTGCTGGCGGGGTTCACGCCCGAGTTCATGGGCCGGCGGGATGGCGATGTGGGTTTGAAGGAAGTCTATGGTCTGAAGATCCACACCGTGGTCATCAGTGATGCGGTCATGTACAAGGCCATCTATAACCGGAAGCTGGATGTCATCAGCGGGTATAGTACAGACGGAAGATTAAAAGCCTATGATCTCATTACCCTGGACGACGACCGGAAGATATTTCCCCCCTATTACGCGGCACCTGTTGTACGAAACGCAGTTTTGCACAACTTTCCTGAGCTGGCGCCTGTTCTGAATAAACTGGCCGGACGGATCAACGACTCGATCATGACCCTGCTGAATTACCGGGCCGAGTATCTCAACCAGCCGCCGGATCGCATCGCGAGGGATTTTCTGGTCTCGCAGGGGATCTACCAGGCGCCGCGCAATGGGCACAAGGGGATCATCCGGCTGGGATCGAAGATCTTTCCCGAGCAGTATATCCTCACGGATATGTATGCCATGCTGATCCGGGGATTTACGGACCTGGACGTAGAGAGTAAAACGGGGCTTGGGGGAACAAAAATATGTTTTGAAGCGTTAACCCATGATCAGATAGATATGTATCCCGAATATACCGGAACAGCTCTCCTGGCGATCCTGCAGCCGCCTGCCGAATTGACTGCCCGGCTGACTGCCGACCGGGATAGTGTATACCATTATGTTGCGGGGCGGTTTGACAAGGACTACCGGCTCACCTGGCTCGAACCTATCGGATTCAACAACGCCTACGCCCTGATGATGCGGCGTAGCCAGGCACAGCAGTTGGGCATTCGTACGATAACAGAACTGACAAATTATTTGAAAAAATGAGTTTGATCGATCAATACCGCGCCGTCCGCAAGGCCAGTGAAGCCATCTGCCGCCCTCTGCAAAAAGAGGATTATGTCGTCCAGCCTGTCGTCGACGTGAGTCCGCCCAAGTGGCATTTGGGGCATACCACCTGGTTTTGGGAAGCTTTTGTGCTTGGTGCGCATGTGCCGGATTACAAGCCCTGCAATCCCGACTACAATTATGTTTTCAATAGTTATTACGAGACGATCGGCGCCAGGGTCGTCCGTACCGACAGGGGAAATCTCAGCCGGCCGTCGGTCGATGAGATCTATGCCTACCGGCAATACGTAGATGTAGCCATGGAGCGGCTGCTCGGTGGCGGTGTAAGGGAGGAGTTGGAACAGCTGATCGTTTTGGGGCTGAATCATGAACAACAGCATCAGGAGCTTTTATTCACGGACATCAAATATATTCTGGGACATAATCCGTTGTTCCCGGCGTGGTCGGAAGAGGATATCGATCCGGCGCCGGCAGATAAGGCCGGTGAGCCAACGAGTAATCAGCCTGGTTTTGTGCGCGTGCCCGCGGGGCTGTATGAGATCGGCCATACGGGTAATGGATTTTGCTTCGACAACGAGCTCAGCCGGCATAAAGTGTATCTCGATGCGTATCAGGTGGCTGCGGCTCCCGTCACCAACGCGGAATATCTCGAGTTCATCGCGGCCGGCGGGTATACGAATTTCGCCTGGTGGCATGCCGAAGGCTGGGATTGGGTCAGGAAGAATGCGATCTCGGCGCCGCTCTACTGGCATTCCATCGAGGGCCGGTGGCATCAATATACGCTGGCCGGACTGCGGCCCCTCGACGGTAAACAATTGTTGTCGCATATCAGTTATTATGAGGCGGTGGCGTATGCTGCCTGGAAGGGATGCCGCCTGCCGACCGAGTTCGAATGGGAAGCCGCCGCGGGGCAGTTCCGGTGGGGAAAAAGATGGGAATGGACCGAGTCGGCCTATCTACCCTACCCCGGATTCAAAAAGGCGGCCGGGGCGATCGGGGAATATAACGGAAAGTTCATGGTCAGCCAGATGGTGCTGAGAGGCGCGTCTGTAGCGACACCGGCGGACCATAGCAGGATAAGTTATCGTAATTTCTTTCATCCCTATTTGCGCTGGCAGTTCACTGGCATACGACTTGCAACCTGACAGGCTGGAAGCCTGTCGGCCGACGGTGTGTCGGGACTAGCGCAGCAGGAAATCCAAATAAACAACCACCACTAAAGTATCTCACATGTTTCCCCCCAGTACCGCAACACTGACCGCACGCCGGTCGGGCACCTTTTACACCGACGTACTCAATGGGCTACGGGCCGAGCACAAATACCTGTCCTCCAAATATTTCTATGACGACCATGGAGACAAGCTCTTCCAGCAGATCATGGCCTGTCCGGAGTATTACCCCACGCGCTGCGAGATGGAAATTATGCAGCACCAGTCGGGGAAAATGGCCTATCAGTTCATGGAGGAAAGCCCCGATTTCGATCTCGTAGAGCTCGGACCCGGGGATGCCACCAAATCCTGGTTCCTGTTGCGGGAACTGCTGAAAGACCAGGCGCACTTCACCTATTACCCGATAGATATCTCTTCACAGGTGATCGGCTGGCTGGAGGACAAATTACCGGTGACCCTGCCCGGGATCCGGCTGCAGGGTCTCAATGGGGAATACCTGGAAAAGTTGCACCAGGTGAATACCTTCTCCAATAAGCGGAAGATCGTTCTTTTCATGGGCGCCAACATCGGGAACATGACCGTACAGCAGGCAACCCAGTTCTGTCGCCAGATCTATGCCCAGCTGCGGCCGGGCGATCTGTTGCTGATCGGATTCGATCTCAAGAAACATCCGCGGACGATCCTCGACGCCTACAACGATCGCCAGGGCATTACGCGAGCCTTCAATTTGAATCTGCTGACACGGATCAACCGTGAGCTGGGGGCGGACTTCGATATCGAGAAGTTCGAACATTATCCCGTCTATGATCCGGGTTCGGGCGCCTGCAGAAGTTACCTGATCAGCAAGCAGGAGCAGGAAGTGCATCTGGGTGATAAGCGGATCGCTTTCGCCGAGAACGAGGCGGTGTATATGGAGATCTCGCAGAAGTATGCGATGGCGGAGATCGAGTCGATGGCGGCGCAGGCGGGTTTCGAGCCGGTGGAGGTCTTCTATGATAGCAAGAAGTGGTTTGCCGATGTGTTGTGGAGGCGTCGCCCTTAGGCCGTCATTCCCATACCGGTATTGGTCGCGGTGGCGAGTGCGGCCATTTCCTGCTGGATGGTGACGGATCTATCCTTATTGTACCAGCGTTGTAACTCTTCTTTTATTGCGGCATAGGCGATGCCTTCTTCCCGCATTTTCAAAAATGTTGCCTGCAGGGGAGTCGGTCTTGGTCCCCAGGTGAAAAGCTCTTCGCGGGTCGCGGTATCCAGCGCGATCAGCTTGGGGATGCTGCGGCTTACGCCATTGGTCAGGTAGCGATCCATCAGCTCGGGGTTCTCGTCCCGGAAGACGAATCGGAGCGTGATGAGCGGATTTAACGCGGCCAGCGCATGAAGGACCGGGATGCTGTGCGCCGCGTCGCCACACCAGGCTTCCGTGAGTACCAGCCAGGTCTGCGGAACGGTGACGCTTTTCAACGCCGTCTCCGCGGAAGGCAGCAGCTGGATCGTCTTTTCCCACCGGTGCATACGTTGCTGGTTCAGCGCGGTATAATGGATAAAAGCTTCCGATTGATCGGGGCCTGTCGTCTGGCCGTTTGTAACCAGCTCGTCGATCAGCCTGGTGTAGGCTTCGTATGAAATGGATTTTTGCAGGTAAGCGGTTTCGACCGTGCGGCCTTGTTCCGGTGTGGACATAACGATTAGTTTTCGGGGCAAAGATCGGCTTTCCCGGCCGGATTTTTCGTCGGCGGTCGGACATTCGCCTGCGGCTATATCGGGCAAGGCGCCCGCGGCGGCGGAAACGCCCAAACGAAGCTTATCCGTGGCCTCATTCATTTCGCGGGCCAATTTCCACCGGTTTTCCGCTCCCAGTAGTTCGTCACATTTCCCGGCGAAATCGTTGCTACAGCGGATAAAAAGGTCATACTGGTCCAAGGCTTCCTCCGTGAGGCATATCATCGGGATGTCGTCATACTCGAAGCGCTCCATAAACCCTTTTTTTACCAATTGGTCGACGTGGCGAACCATAGTGCTTTGACTGAGTAAAAGCGTCCTTGCCAGGTAGGCGTTGCTGACTGAGCTTATATTCGAGTCCAGCAGCAACAGTACGATGTATGCCAGACTGGGGTTTAGGCCGGTGGGGCGAAAGCATTCGATCGCCAGCTTTTCGGTCGCGCGGGCAAGCGCCGAAGCAGAAAAATAGAGGGAAGGTGCAAACCTGCAGTCGGCGGCGGTCTCGCTTTCAGGGTCCAATCGTCTCTTCAGTCTCATACACACTCTTCATTTATTGGCCGGCCATGGGGGCCCAAAAAGCGAAGTTCAATTTATTGTATATACAACACAAAAAAATCCTTCGGGGTCGAAGGGCGAGATTATCCAAATCTTTCATTGTCAACCTTAGGAAATTTGTGACCCATCCGCGAAAAGCGCCAATCCCGAGTTGTATATACAACGATCTGCATTGGCCAAAAAAGCACCCCCGGCCAGGGCCCCGTCATTCCCGAAGCGGGTCGTCCGGAGCTGGTGCCGTCGCGCCATTCGTCGTATCCGTCTCTGCAATATGCGCCATCCCGCCCGCAGCATTCGAAGGCGCAATTTTTCGAGGTGGCGAGACCGGGTGAATCCGGTATATTTGCCCTATGTCGAATCTCAATCTCAACAGTGAAAAGCAGAGCTTAAGCCCGTCGGACAGGGAGTTTGAGAACAATATCCGGCCGGCGGCCATCGACGACTTTTCCGGTCAGCCCCAACTGATCGAGAATTTGCGCGTCTTTATCAAGGCGGCCAGGATGCGTGGCGAGGCGTTGGATCATATTCTCTTTCATGGGCCGCCCGGACTGGGGAAGACGACGCTTTCGCGCATCGTGGCAAACGAGATGGGGGTCAGTATCAAGGAGACCTCCGGACCGGTAATCGAAAAGCCGGGCGACCTGGCGGGGCTGCTCACCAATCTGAGTCCAAACGACGTGCTGTTCATCGACGAGATCCACCGGCTGAGCACGGTCGTCGAAGAATATCTTTATGCGGCCATGGAGGACTATCGCATCGACATCATGATCGACAGTGGTCCCAGCGCCCGCAGCATCCAGCTGACCATCGCCCCATTTACGCTGGTAGGTGCAACGACGCGCAGCGGTCTGCTGACGGCGCCATTGCTCTCGCGATTTGGCATCAAGGCGCGACTGGAATATTATACGGCCGAGACGCTTCAAAAGATCATCGTGCGCAGCGCCGACATCCTGCAGACAAAGATCACTTCCGATGCCTCGGGTGAGATCGCCCGGCGCAGCCGCGGCACTCCCCGGATAGCCAATGGACTCCTGCGGCGGGTGCGGGACTTCGCACAGGTGTTGAGCAACGGGGTCATCGATCTCGGGATCACGCAACATGCGCTGCGGGCCCTCAACGTCGACGAACACGGTCTCGACGAAATGGATAATCGCATTTTGTCGACCATTATCGAAAAATTCAAAGGCGGGCCGGTGGGCATCACGACCATTGCGACAGCGGTGGGTGAGGAGACGGGTACGCTGGAAGAAGTGTACGAACCATTCCTCATCCAGGAAGGCTTTCTCCAGCGCACGCCGCGGGGCCGCGAGGTCACACATAAGGCGTATGAGCATTTGGGAAAAAAGAAACCGGGCAAAGAAGGAGAACAGTTGTTGTTCTAGATCTCATACCCGGTGTTGTTCCCGAACCGCCGGAGGCGGTTCAAATAATGGGCCTTCAACGTCAGAAATGTCGAAGACGTTTCGGTTATGCGTTTACAGGTACTACGAGCCTGAACCCGTTGCCGTGGATGTTCACAATTTCAATGTTGGAATCGTCCTTCAGGTATTTGCGCAACTTCGCGATGTACACATCCATGCTCCGGCCATTGAAGTACGTGTCGCTGCCCCAGATCTTCTTCAGGGCCTGTTCCCGCGGCAGCAGATCATTCATATGTTCAGCCAGCATCTTCAGCAATTCATTCTCCTTTGGCGAGAGGGTCTGGGTTTGCCCCTTATGACTTAACTCCCGCAGCTTGGGATTGAAATGATACGATCCCATTTCGAATTCCTTGTTGTCGGATTCCTTGTTCAGATCGTCGTTGCGTTTCAGGATGGCCTTTATCTTCATCAGCAACACCTCGCTGTCGAAGGGTTTGGTGATATAGTCGTCGGCTCCCAGCTTGTACCCCTGGATGATATCTTCTTTCATCGTCTTTGCGCTAAGGAAGAAAAGGGGAATATCCGGATCGACGTCCCTGATCTCTTCGGCCAGCGTAAAACCATCCATATGCGGCATCATGATGTCCAGCAGGCATAGATCGAAATGCTCCCGCTGGAAGGCTGCCAGCCCCAGCCGGCCATCCCTTTCCAGGGTAACGTCGAAATCACTCAGCTCGAGATAGTTCTTGAGGACCATGCCTAGGTTGGGATCGTCTTCGCACAACAATATTTTGGGTTTCTTTCCTTCCATAAATGATGATTTTGAATACAAATAAAATTAAATCATTCCCTGATTATCAACGAATCTGAATAATATTTTGTTAAACAACTTAATTTTGCAGCCGGAACCGCCTCAATTCGCACATACTATGCGCCTCACTTCGGACATTAAATTTAAGAAACTCGTTGTAATTGGCGACCGGGTACTTATTCGCCCTTCCGGTCCGCACGAACGTACGGAATCAGGGCTTTATCTGCCGCCTGGCGTTCAGGAAAAAGAGAAGGTCCAGCAGGGATATGTTATAAAAACCGGGCCAGGCTATGCGATCCCCATGCCCGTGGACGATGAGCCGTGGAAGCACCAGGACGAGCAGGTGAAATATGTTCCCCTGCAGGCCCGGGAAGGCGATATTGCCATTTTTCTCGTCAGCGGAGCCACGGAAGTGCTTTATGAGGGGGAGAAGTACTTTATCGTTCCGCAAAGCGCTATCCTGATGCTCGAACGGGAAGAAGAGATAGGGTAAGATGCGGTCCCGTTCTATCATATTCCCGTATATTTGCCGGCCATGGACGCAAAATTCAATCCAGACAAACAACACACATTAGCCTCTGTAACAAGTATTTCCGGCACTGGTCTGCACACCGGGATAAAGGTGGATATGACATTGAAGCCAGCGACTCCGGGTTTTGGCTTCCAGTTCCAGCGTATCGACCTGGCGGGTCAGCCGATCGTCAAGGCGGACTGCGATCTCGTGACGGATACATCCAGGGGCACCACTTTGGAAGATAACGGGGCGAAGGTCAGCACGGTGGAGCATATTCTCGCCGCTCTGGTCGGGATGGGTGTGGACAACTGTCTGATAGAGATCAATGGTCCTGAAGTGCCGATCATTGACGGCAGCTCGCAACCATTTGTAGAGATCATCGAACAAGCCGGCGTTGTCGAACAGGAGGCTGCCAAGGTGTGGTACAGCATCGATACCAATATCTCGCATTACGACGAGAAGAAGCGGGTGGAAATGGTCCTGATGCCCGCCATGGATTATAAGATCACCACGCTGATCGACTTTAATAGTCCCGTTCTCGGCACCCAGCATGCCAGCCTGAAGAGCATGCGGGATTTCAAGGACGAGATCTCTCCCTGCCGCACGTTTTGCTTTCTGCATGAGCTGGAAATGCTGCTCGAGCACAACCTCGTGAAAGGCGGCGACATCAACAACGCCATCGTCGTCGTGGACAAGCCCGTGACACAGGAAGAAATGGACCGCCTGGCCAAGGCCTTCCGCCGGGAAAAGATCGAGGTCAAGAGTGAAGGATATCTCAACAATCTCGAACTGCGTTTCCCCAACGAGCCGGCCCGGCATAAACTGCTGGACATCGTGGGCGACCTCGCACTGATCGGCTTCCCGATCAAAGGGCAGATCATTGCCAACCGCCCCGGCCACTCCACCAACGTGGAGTTTGCCAAAAAGATCAAGCAATACATCAAGAAGAACAAGCATACCAAGAGCGCCCCGATCTATGATCCCAACCAGGCGCCTGTCTTCACTGTCACCCAGATAGAAAAGACCCTACCCCACCGCTATCCGTTCCTGCTGGTGGATAAGATCATCGAGCTGACCGACAAACAAATTGTCGGGGTGAAAAACGTCACGTTCAACGAACCTTTCTTTGTCGGCCATTTTCCCGGCAACCCCGTCATGCCCGGCGTCCTGCAGATCGAGGCGCTTGCACAGACAGGGGGCATCCTTTGTATCAATTTGATGCCTGAGGGTCAATATGATACGTATTTTATCAAGATCGACAACTGTAAATTCAAGAACAAGGTGGTACCTGGCGACACTATGCTGCTGAAGATGGAACTCATCAATCCCATCCGCCGGGGGATCTGCGAAATGCGTGGAACGGTCTATGTTGGCAACAAAATTGCTACAGAAGCGGACTTAATGGCCCAACTCGTAAAACGGAGTTAAAACGACCAAAAGAGGGTAGTTAACCGGTAGTGAACAGAAGTTTATTTCGGTTAATTGTGGCAAATAAGTTTATTTTTGTGAGATGCCGGGGCTTCTCAGCATTTTTCTATGAAGAAATCAGCAATCCACAAGGAAGAAAGTGTAATGATCCAAGAAACTGAAAATCAATCAATTGACCGTCGAATGGTCCATTCTCTCACCTCCATCCACCCGGATGCGCGCCTGGCCCCCGATGTAAGAGTGGATCCCTTCACAATGATTCATAAAAATGTTGAGATTGGGGCGGGGACCTGGATCGGCAGCAATGTGACGATAATGGAGGGTGCCCGGATCGGAAAGAACTGCAGAATCTTCCCTGGAGCCGTGGTATCTGCTGATCCTCAAGATCTTAAATTTGATGGCGAAGAAACGACCGTACAGATAGGCGACAATACGACCATCCGCGAATTCGTGACCATTCATCGCGGCACAAGGGATCGCTGGACGACCAAGGTGGGCCGGAACTGTATGATCCTCGCCTATAGTCATATTGCTCACGACTGTATCATCGGGGACAACTGTATCCTCAGTAACAACTCCCAGGTGGCGGGTCACGTTGTGCTCGGCGACTGGGTCATCCTTGGCGGGATGTGCGCCATTCACCAATTCGTAAAGATCGGTTCGCATGTTTTCATCGGCGGTGGTTCGCTGGTCGGAAAAGATATTCCTCCCTACATCAAGGCGGCCCGCCTGCCTCTGAGCTATTCCGGCGTCAATTCCGTCGGCCTCAAGCGTCGCGGCTTCACCATCGACAAGATCAATCATATCCTCGACATCTACCGCGTGATCTACAATAAAGGGATGAATACCAGCCAGGCCCTCGAGTTCCTGGAAGAGGAATTCCCTGCCAGCGATGAAAGGGACGAGATAGTCACCTTTATTCGCGAGAGCGGCCGTGGGATCATTAAACGCTACAGCAAATCGAGCTTTGATGAAGATTACGCTGATTGATGCCGGCAAACGGTTCAACCGCGACTGGATCTTTCGTCATCTTCATTACGAACTCTCCCCTGCTCATAGTTATGCTATCGTCGGGCCCAACGGGTCCGGGAAGTCCACGTTATTACAGGCCATTGCCGGCGCCCTTGGCATTACCGAAGGTTCCGTCCGGTATGAAGGCTCCGGCGAGATCGCACCCGAACACGTGTATCGCCATCTATCCCTTTGCGCCCCCTATCTCGAACTGGTGGAAGAAATGACCGTTACCGAGTTCCTGCATTTTCACGGCGCTTTCAAACCTTTTCTGCCCGGGCTCACCATTCCCGGCATCGTGCAAAAAATGGGGCTGGAGGCGGCAGCGCACAAACAGATGCGCTACTATTCGTCGGGGATGAAACAGCGGGTGCGGCTGGCGCAGGCTCTTTTCACGGACGCCTCGGTCATTCTGCTCGACGAGCCCTGCACGAATCTCGATAGCGACGGCATCGCCCTGTACCGGCAACTGATCGCCGAATATGTGACGGGGCGCCTGCTGGTTGTCAGCAGTAACGATCTGCAGGAATATGACTTCTGTGAGAAAATGATTAATATTAGGGACTACAAGTAGTCCGATGCAAACGCAAACTTTTCGCGGCAATTTCCTGATCAGCCTGTACGGCGTTTTTTTGATCATCATGGTCGTGATGTTCTGCCTTTTCTCTTACGACTTGTGGACAGGGCGACGCGATCTTCCGTTTGCAGGTTGGATGCTTTTTGTCGCCCTCGTTTGGTATCTCATCCTCGGGTCTGGTCTTTTCTACTTCCGGCTCTCGTCGGACCACCTGGAAATAAAGAGCCATGTTTTTCCAGGGTTTAGAAAGAAATACCTTCTGGAGGATATCTCCCGGGTGTTATTCGAAAGGGCAACCGCCAAAACGCCTAAGGGGTTGCGCATAAAAATGAAGACCGGGTCCCGGAGTCTGAACTTTTTTGCCGGGAGTCTTCGGCGGCGGCATTGGGAGGCATTGGCGCAGGCGTTGGTAGAAAGAGGTATCCCCGTCGACTATACCCCTGGCTGGTAAAATAATTGATCTTGGAAACTACAAATAGTCCCATGGTCAAAAGCCGTTTCAGTTCTACCGTTTATATCTGCCTGTTCTTTGTGCTGGCATCCTTCGTGGGTGGCATCTATTTATTATCGCCTCCCGAAATGGCTTTTAGGGACAAAGCGGGTGGAACCGATAGCGCCGCCATTCCTGGATTTGCCCTATTTTTCCTATCGGTTATTTTCTTTTTGGTATATGGGAGAGGCATTTTTATCCTAAAGATCCATGCCGATCGGCTGGTGATCTTCACCCGCTTCTCCACTTCGACCCTCCCAAGAGCGGATATCAGCCGGATCCAATTGATGGGAAGAGGACGCGAATTTAATGCGACGGCCGACGGGCTTACAATCGAGACCTCCACCGGTCGGTCATTCTTCCTCCGGGATTATTATTGCCGAAACATGCCCAAATGCAAAGGGGCGCTTCTGGAAGGATACAAGGAGTTCATCATGGATGCGCCGCAGCAGGCAACGACGGTTCGCCCACCTGCCGGGGATTCTGATGAAGAGTTTCGTGGCAATTTTTGGTCGAGTATGAATGGGATCGTCCTGACCGGAGTCACCCTTTTCTTTCTTTACCTCGGGATTATCAGTTATCGCAATGATTTTAACATCTTTTCCCTGATCTTTCTGATACCAATGTTTGCTTTTACTCTGGCCTTTGGGGGGCAATTGTTCTATTTCCGGATCACATGGGATTCCCTGGAAATACGAAATCATGTTTTTTGGTGGTACAGCAAAGAGTATCCGCTATCCGGGATCGCCCAGGCTGTTATAGAGAGCGCGACGAAGCGGTCCACCGCCCTTCATCTCCGGACGGTTGATTTCCGGTCGCGCAACTTTTCCGCCGGCAGCCTTCGCGATCGCCACTGGGTCGCCCTCGCGGCGGGGTTGAAAGAACGGGGAATCGCCGTTCGAAACGAGGTCGCTATCGAAGGGTTACCGCTGACTCGCGATGAGGAGGTTTAGATCGGTATACTTCAGATCGAAACGCTGGCTGAGATGGAAATTGGTCAGGGCGCCTTTGAAGAGATAGATGCCGCTGCGCAGGTGGATCTTATGCCAGACAAGATTCTCGAATCCCCCTTCTTCTCCCGCCTCCAGCAGCAGCGGCATGAGGACGTTGCTGATCGCATGGGAGGCCGTCCGGGCAAATCCCGAAGGAATATTCGGCACGCAATAGTGAATGACCCCATACTTGGTGAAGACCGGGTGTTCGTGGGTGGTGATCTGCGAGGTCTCGAAGCAGCCGCCGCGGTCGATGCTGACATCGATGATCACCGAGCCGGGGCGCATATTGCTGACCATTTCGTCCGTCACCACGACGGGTGTCCGGCCGGTCTGCGAGGAGAGGGCGCCGACGGCGATCTCGCAGGTCTTGAGCTGTTTGGCGAGGATGCGGGGTTCCATGACGGAGGTCCACATCCGCTGGCCGATATTGTTCTGGAGGCGTTTGAGCCGGTAGACGCTGTTGTCGAATACTTTTACCGAGGCGCCCAGGGCCAGCGCGGCGCGGGCGGCAAATTCCCCGACGATGCCCGCACCCAGGATGATGACCTTGGTCGGCGGGATGCCGGAGATCCCTCCCAGCAGGACGCCCTTCCCCCGATTGGCAGAACTAAGATATTGCCCGGCGACCAGCATCACTGCGCTGCCGGCGATCTCGCTCATGCTCCGGACGATGGGGTAGGTGCCGCTGTCGTCTTTCAGATTTTCAAAAGAGATGCCCGTGATCCGCTTGTCCATCATCTTCTGCAACAGTTCGGCCTTCATGGCGGAGAGATGGATGGGGGAGATGATGATCTGGTTCATCTGCAGCATCGGCAGATCTTCCTCGATGACCGGGGCGCTTTTTACTAGAATGGGGGCCTTCAGCACCTCGGCTCTGTCATGGATGATCCGGGCGCCGGCTTCGCTATAGTCCTTGTCGCGATAGTGCGAAGCCTCCCCGGCGTTATGTTCCATAATGACTTCATGTCCATTACTGACCAGTACTCCCACCGCATCCGGCGTCAGGGCGATGCGGTTCTCCTGGAAGGCGATCTCCCTGGGAATGCCGATATGGAGGGGGACCCCCTTGGGCTTGATATCCAGGGTTTCTTCCAGGGTTTCGTAGCTGAAGGAGGTGCTAATTACTGGTTTTTGCTGCTGCGACATAATATGTCTGGAAATTACAATTTAAAATTGATTTTGATCATTGCAAATCGACTCCGGTCGCAATTTTACGGGTCTCCGGGTCCAATGTCTCGAGCCAGCAATGCACCGTATCGGAAGGAAAAAGACCGGGCGCCCGGTCGGGCCACTCTACCAGGCAGAAGTCGCCGCTATAGAGGACGTCTTCCACACCCGCACGCAGGGCCTCTTCTTCGTCTTTCAGGCGATAGAGATCCATATGGTAGATCTTTCCGCCGGAATACCGGTATTCATTGATGATGGAAAAGGTCGGACTCCCCACCGTATCGGTGACCCCCCTGGCCGTGCAGAGGGCATGGATAAAGGTCGTTTTGCCCGCGCCCATGCTCCCATGAAAGGCAAAAATGCGTTGCAGGGGAAAGGCATGCCAGAAGGCTTCGGCGGCTTTTTCGATGGCGGACAGCTGAAAAACGAGCTCCATAAATAGGCAGGCAAAGATACAGTAACTTTGCGGTGGCCGGCGAAAGCCGGGAAGGAATTTAGAACCGCACGAAATTGTATGGAAACCATTAACTGGAAGGTGGAAGGGATGACCTGTTCGACCTGCGCACTGACCGTCAATAGATATTTAGAAAAAAAAGGCCTCCGCAACGTAAAGGTAAGCCTGGCCAGCGGCGATGTCAGCTTCGACGCCGGATCGGAGATCGACGAAAAGCAGCTCGAAAAAGGCATTCACGAGCTGGGCTATACGGTCCTGCACTCCGGAGCGACCGAAAAGTCCGGCCGCGGGACCCCGCTGAACAAGCACCTGCGGTATTTTCTTTTCTGCCTTCCTTTTACCCTCGTGTTGCTCGGGCATATGCTGGGGAATCATGCCGCGCTGCACTGGCTGATGAACCCGTGGATCCAGCTGTTGCTTTGTTTGCCTGTTTTTGCCATAGGGATGTATTTCTTTGGCCGGAGCGCCGTCAAAAGCCTGCTCAACGGACTGCCCAATATGAACGTGCTGATCGCCCTCGGAGCAACGGCCGCCTTTGTTTACAGCCTCACCGGCACGGTGTTGGGACTTGGAACGGACTATCTTTTTTATGAAACGACGGCCTCCATCATCACCCTCGTCTTTCTGGGATATTATCTCGAAGACGCTTCCATTCAGGCTACGCAACGCACCTTGAACAGCCTGGCTTCGACACAAAAGACGACGGCCAATATGATCGCTTTTGACGATCAGCACCAGGAGGTCCTTTTCCCGGTGGAGAGCGACCAGCTGCGCAGCGGCGATCTGATCCTGATCCGCACGGGCGAGGAGGTTCCCGCGGACTGCAAGATCCTTTGGGGCGAAGCGGGCGCCGACGAATCTATTTTGACAGGGGAAAGCCTGCCGGTCGAAAAAAAGGCCAAAGACCGGCTCATTGGTGGCAGCCTGCTTGTGTCCGGGACGGTAAAGGCGCAGGTGATCGCCGCGGGCGAGGAGTCAGTCCTTGCCGGGATCGTACGGCTCGTGAAACAGGCGCAGGGGGAGAAGCCGCCGGTCCAGCAGCTGGCCGACAGGATCAGTGCAGTCTTTGTGCCCGTAGTCGTCGGGCTGGCGGTGGTGACCTTTGCAGGCAACTATTTCTTTGAGCATGCGATGGCGCCCGCGCTGATGCGCGGCATCGCCGTGCTGGTGATCGCCTGTCCCTGCGCGATGGGACTCGCTACACCCGCGGCCATTGCCGTTGGGCTCGGGCGGGGGGCCCGGAGAGGGATCCTCATCCGGAATGCGCGGCATCTCGAGGCTTTTCGCACTATCCGCCGGGTGGTCTTCGACAAGACGGGGACTCTGACGACCGGCGAACCTACGATCAGCGGCTGGCAGACCGTTGGCGATGCGTCGCGCGAAGCGATGCAGGAGATCGCCGTTTCGCTGGAAAAATATTCCACGCATCCCATCGCGCGGACCATCGTCCGGGAATGGAAGGCTGCGGGCCCCGGCTCCCGGGAGAAGGCGAATGCTGCTCCCCGCTGGGCAAAGGTTGAAGAAGTGAAGGGGCTGGGGATGCGCGGCGAAACAAAAGAAGGCCTCGTCTATTGGGCGGGTTCTTATGCAGCGGCGAAGCATCTCACCGCCGACGGGAGTCACAATGTTTATGTTGTAGCAGGAGACCGGCTGCTCGGCTTTATCGATGTTGCCGATACGATCCGGCCCGAAGCCGAGGCTGTCATCCGGCGGCTGCATGAACAAGGTATCGACACGGTGCTGCTGAGTGGCGACCGGCTGGCCGCCTGTCGCAAACTGGCCGACACGCTGGGCATCCACACCGTATTGGCAGAACAATCGCCCGAACAAAAACTGGAGCATGTGACCCGGCTCAACGCCGAGATGCCCGTAGCGATGGTAGGGGATGGGATCAACGACGCGCCGGCACTGGCCCGGGCAACGGTCGGCATCTCGATGAGCGATGCTACACAGCTGGCGATGCAGACCGCCGATGTCGTGCTGATGAACCAGGGACTGAAGCAGCTGCCTGCCGCGCTGAGGCTGGGGAAGGCGACCTTCGCGACGATAAAGGGCAACCTGTTCTGGGCCTTTGCGTATAATGTAGTGGCCATTCCGGTTGCCGCCTTTGGCGGACTGACACCGGCGGTCGCGGCACTGGCGATGGGATTCAGCGATGTCGTCCTGGCCGCCAATTCCCTGCGGCTCTATGCCAAAAAAATAGAATAACATTGATGGATAACCGACCTTCAACACCTCAATCCGCCGATCTTATTGCCCTGATGCGGCAGTATTGGCCGCACAAGACCTTTCGGCCGCAACAGGAAGAGATCATCCGTTCCGTGCTGGACGGAAAGGACGCGATCGCCCTTCTTCCTACCGGCGGTGGCAAATCGCTTTGTTATCAGTTGCCGGCGCTGGTGAAGCCCGGACTTTGTCTTGTGGTGAGTCCGCTGGTCGCCCTGATGAAGGATCAGACCGATAGCCTACGGCGGCGGAATATCACGGCCTTTGCCTTGCATGCCGGGCTTAGCCGGAAGGAAGTGATCGCGACCCTCCGACTGGCGGCGGAGAGTAATTGTAAGTTGCTGTATGTCTCCCCGGAAAGGCTGGAGAGCGCGCTCCTGTTGGAATATTTGCCTGCGCTGAAGGTGAGCATGATCGCCGTCGACGAGGCGCATTGCGTTTCCCAATGGGGCTATGACTTCCGCCCGCCGTATCTGCGGATCTCCGCGCTGCGGGAGCATCTGCCCGAAGTTCCGATCATTGCCCTCACCGCCTCTGCCACTGCGGAAGTGCTGGGTGACATCGGGGACAAGCTGAAGCTTCGGGAGCCTGTCATCTTCCGCCAGCCTTTTACGCGCCCCAATCTGTCTTATAGTTTTTTCAAAGTGGACAACAAGGTCAGCAAGATCACGGAGATCCTCAACAGGGTGGCCGGGAGCAGTATCGTCTACTGCAAAACCCGGCAGGCTACGCGGGAGATCAGCGACTGGCTTGTCCGGCAGGGGATCACGGCGGCGGCCTATCATGCCGGTCTGTCGCAGGATGAGCGGACCCAGCGGCAGGAAGACTGGCTGAAGGACAAGACACGCGTCATCGTCAGCACCAATGCCTTTGGAATGGGGATCGACAAGGCCGGGGTCCGTACCGTCATCCATGCGGATGCGCCCGAGTCGGTGGAAAGCTATTACCAGGAGGCCGGCCGCGCGGGGCGTGATGGCCAGAAGGCTTATGCGATACTTCTCGCCGATGGCGGCGAGGCGGCCCGGCTCGAGAAGCAGCCCGAGAGCCGGTTTCCGTCGATCGACCAGATCCGCCCCGTCTACCAGGATATTGTCAACTATCTCCAGCTTCCGGTGGGCGCCGGCGAAGGGCAGTACTATGATTTCGATCTGACGACTTTTACCAGTCGTTTCGAGTTGCCCACCACGACGGTGGTCAATGTGTTGAAGGTATTGGAACAGGAGGGGCTGTTGAGTTTTCAGCAGCAGGTGCATTTGTCCGCGCGGGTGCAATTCATCACCGGGAAGGAAGGGCTGTATGCGTTCGAGGATGAGCATCCGGCGCATGAAGCGCTCGTGCATGCGCTGCTACGGACGTACGAAGGGATCTTCGATGGGCCTGTGCAGATCCGCGAACGGCAGCTGGCCTGGAACACGCATAAGGAAGCCGCGCAGGTGACGGCGGAGCTCGCGCGGTTGCAGGCCTTTGGCATCATCGATTATCAGCCGGCCAAGGAGTCGCCGCAGATCTATTTCTTTCGCGATCGTCCTGCCGCGGAGGAATTGTATATCCAGCCGGTGCAATACCGGGAACGGAAGGAGCGGTATGCGACCCGCATTCGCGCAATGGTGCGTTACATGGGGCTGGCGGAGGAGTGCCGAAGCCGGTATCTGGCGAATTATTTTGGCGACAAGACCGTGGAGGATTGTGGGATCTGCGATAACTGTCTGCGCAAGCGGTCGGGACAGGGGCCAGCGTCCGGGACTTCAAGGCCGGCGGCCGGCCCGTCACGCCTTCCCACGTCGCCGCCTGGTTCGCGGCCGCGCCGGCCCTAAGCCGTCAGTAGCCTTCCCATGTGGTTTTTTTATAAGTGCGGGTTACGACCGTGCATTTTTTTTGTGTGGCTGCCTTTTTGCGGGGCGGCTTCTTTTTTTTTGGCGGCGGTACGCCAGTTTGTTGCTGAAGACAGCTTCCAATATTGTCGCAGGGACAAACACCCTCGACAGGCGAGAGGATCTGAAGAATGAGTTGGAAACATTTTTTATCGGACCGGGAATTTTTTTTCTTTCTCATAAAATAATTGTTAGGGCTGAAGCTCACACCGCTCACCATCTGGAGGCTCCGAGAGGGCCTGACGTAGGAAAGACGGAAATGAGCCCAACCCTAACAATTAGGTTATTGGGCTCCGTCTTCCTACGTCCAATGGTAATTTCTCGGATTGCCAGATAGTAGGGAGAAAATTCTTATTTGTCCCTTAAAGGTAAAAAGAAAATTGATAAATGGTCCAACAAGGCCGCAATATTTTCAAAAAAAATTGGCCGAAGCCAATCATTTCCCGGAGGTCGGTGGACGGAGACTAGACCCTCTCTGCCAGCAACTGGCGGAGCTGCTCTTCCAGCTCCTTCAGCCGCTTTTCCATCTCCGGCAGGCTGCGGGTAAGCGCCTGGCTGCGCAGGGAGCTGGTATATTCGAAGGCCGGGGTGCCGGTTACGGCGCCGCCCGGTGATTTGATGGATTTGGTCACTCCGCTCTGCGCATTGATCCGGGCTCCGTCGGCGATCTGCAGATGTCCGACAAGACCTGCCTGGCCGCCGATCATGACGCCGCTGCCGATCTTGGTGCTGCCGCTGATGCCCGCCTGTGCGGCAATGACGGTATGATGACCTATCTCTACGTTGTGAGCTATCTGAATGAGATTGTCCAGCTTGGCGCCATTACGGATGATGGTCGAACCCATCGTCGCGCGGTCGATCGTGGCATTGGAGCCGATCTCCACGAAATCTTCGATCTCGACATTCCCAATTTGGGGGACCTTCTTGAAAGTTCCGTCGGCCAGCGGGGCGAAGCCAAAACCATCCCCGCCGATAACCGTGCCGGCATGGATGGTAACGTTCTTTCCGACGACGCAGTCGTGATAGATCTTGACCCCGGGATGCAGGACCGTGTTATCGCCGATACGCACGTTCTTGCCGAGATAGACCTGGGGATGGATCTTTACGTTATTGCCGACGACCACTCCTTCGGCCAGATAAGCAAAAGCACCTACAAAGACCTTCTCTCCGACCTTGGCGGAGGAAGCGATATAAGAGGGATCCTGAATTCCCGCAAGTTGCTGGGATTCGATCTCCTGGTATTTGGTCAGTAAGCTGGCGAACGCCGAATAAGCATCCGCAACACGGATCAGCGTGGCCTTCACTGGCTGTTTCAACTCCAGCGACTCATTAACGATAATTACCGAAGCTCCTGTAGTATACAAGAATTCCTCGTACTTGGGGTTGGCCAGGAAAGCGAGTTGTCCCGCGCCGGCCTCTTCGATCTTTCCAAATGAGCCGACGGTGATATTGGCATCCCCTTCTGTCTTTCCATTGATCAGCAGGGCTATTTGCGCAGCGGAGAATTGCATAGTTAAGTATTCAAATAGCAAATATAAAATTTTTTCACCGTGCTTGCCAGCGTTTGCCGGATAAGCGCGTTGTCCACCTCTGAAATATCCTTTACCGATCCATCCCGGAAAAGGATATTGATCTTCTCGTCCATCGGGTTATAGGTCGTGTTCACGGCCTCACCGGTAAAGACGAAATACCGGGCTTCTTCGATCGACACATCCAGCCTGGCCGCCACCCGTTTTCTTACCTCCTCTACGTATTCCCCCTCGAAGGGAGTTGCCTGGAATCGCACTTTTAGCAAGTGCCGGTCTATCAGGCTCCGGGATAACAGGGACAATACCGTATCGGAATGGAACATCCAGATCTTTATCGTACCCATCACGTCGAAGTCATCCAGCAGACAGAACTTGTCCAAATTGGCATTTACATCCAGGGTCTTGCCGGAGTGCTGCAGGAAAAAGTCCAGCACCGGTGAACAGGCAGGAACGGGTACGCCAAGCAAGACCAGTTGCCGGGCTCTCTCCAGGATGCGGACCAGCATCTTCTCCGCACTGACGACCGTCTTATGCAAATAGACCTGCCAGTACATCAGCCGGCGGGCCACGAGGAATTTCTCTATCGAGTAAATGGCTTTTTCTTCCACCATCAGCGCTCCCTCGTGGACCATCAGCATCTTCAGGATCCGGTCATAACCGATGACGCCTTCCGAAACCCCGGTGAAAAAGCTGTCCCGCGTGAGATAATCCATCCGGTCCATATCCAGCTGCCCCGAAACCAGCTGATGCAGGAATCGTTTGGGATAGGCGCCGGTAAAGATCTGGATGCCCAGCTCCAGTTGTCCTTCCAGGTCTTTGTTCAGTACCTTCATGATCTCGAGCGACAACTGCTCGTGATGCACACCGCGGATGAGTACATTCTCCAACGCATGCGAGAACGGACCATGGCCGACATCATGCAACAGGATCGCGATCTTCACCCCCAGGGCTTCTTCTTCACTGATGGGAAAACCCTTTCGTTGCAGCTCGGTCACCGCGGAGCACATCAGGTGATAGGCACCCAACGAATGATGAAGCCGGGTATGGACCGCGCCGGGATAGACCAGGTGAGCAAAAGCCATTTGATTGATCCGCCGCAGCCGCTGATACCAGGGATGGGCAACGATGCTTAGCAATACCGGATGGTCCAACGTAACAAAGCCATACACCGGGTCATTGATGATCTTACGCGAAGATTGGGCCATTCCTGTGGTTTTTGATGCCTTTTGTGACTTAGGATTTTGTTAAAACGGAACTAAACAATCTTCAAATGTAAATAAAATTGGCCGGGAAATTGTAGTTTGTGGGTATGCCACTAGCCAAAATACTCTGGGTCGACGACGAGATCGAAAGCCTTCACTCCCAGATCCTCTTCCTCGAGAACAAAGGATATGAAGTAAAGGCGTTGACCAATGGGTTCGACGCTATCGACTTCGTAAAGGAAAACCCCATCGATGTCGTGCTGCTCGACGAGACCATGCCGGGGATCACGGGACTGGAGACCCTGGCCAAGATCAAAGAGGCCAACCAGCAGACTCCCGTCGTATTGATCACCAAGAACGAAACAGAGAATCTGATGGACGACGCCATCGGCAGCCAGATCACGGACTATCTGATCAAACCCGTCAATCCCAACCAGGTCCTTCTCAGCCTGAAAAAGATCATCGACAATAAACGGCTCGTTGCGGAAAAGACCACCACTGCCTATCAGCAGCAATTCCGCAATCTTTTCATGGCGCTGAACAGCAACCCGGACTACAACGAGTGGATGGATATCTACAAGAAGCTGGTCTATTGGGAGCTCGAAATGGAGAAGTCGGACAGCCCGGAGATGCGGGAAGTGTTGCAGACGCAGAAACAGGAGGCGAATACCGAGTTCTTCAAATTCATTTCCAGGAATTATGCGCATTGGGTGAATCCGAAATCATCGGAAAGCCCGATCATGTCGCATACGCTTTTTCAGTTCAAGGTGCTGCCGCACGTCGAAAAGGGAGTGCCGACGTTCTTTATCCTGCTGGATAACCTCCGCATCGATCAGTGGAAGGCCATCCAGCCCATTTTCGCCGAGAGTTTTCGCATCCAGGAGGAAGACAGCTTTTACGCCATCCTGCCCACCGCCACGCAATACAGCCGGAACGCGATCTTCTCCGGGCTCATGCCGCTCGACATCGAAAAGCAGTTCCCATCGCAGTGGAAGAACGATGACGAAGAAGGCGGCAAGAACCTGCACGAGGAAGAATTCTTTCGCGCGATGCTGAAGCGCCTGAAAAAAGACAACCTGAAGGTCTCCTATACGAAAGTGCTGAACTACCAGGCGGGACAGGAACTGGTGGCCAATGTCCACAATCTCCTCAACAACGACCTCAACGTTATCGTCTATAATTTTGTCGATATGCTCAGTCATGCCCGCACCGAAATGGAGGTGCTCAAGGAGCTGGCGAGCGACGAGATCAGCTATCGCAGCATTACCGCATCCTGGTTCGAGCATTCGCCCCTGCATTCGGCCCTGAAGAAGATCGCGGACAAGAAGATCAACCTGATCCTGGCTACCGATCATGGGAGTGTCCGGGTAAAGACCCCTTACAAGGTCATCGGTGACAAGCAGACGACGACCAATCTGCGATATAAGCACGGCCGCAACCTGAACTACGAGGCCAAGGAAGTGTTGGCCTTCAGGGACCCCAAAGAGGCAGGATTGCCCGTGCCGACGGTCAACTCTTCGTTCATCTTTGCCCGGGGCGATGGTTTCCTGTGTTATCCCAACAATTACAACTATTACGTCAACTACTACCGGAATACCTTCCAGCATGGCGGCGTCAGCCTGGAAGAAATGATCATTCCCGTGATCAGAATGACCAGTAAGGGCTCATAAAAGGAGGATTCTATCCACATCCGTGGATAAAATCGAGATAGGCCATTCCCTATAGCCGCCGTATTGTAGTAACTTTACAGGGCACACTATGAAGTATACACAAACCACGTTGGACAAGATCGAGCGCATCCTGGACGAGGCAGAGTACATCGTACGCTATGAGAGAGGTAATTTCCAAAGCGGCTATTGTATCCTCGAACAGAGAAAAGTAGTGGTGCTGAACAAATTCCTTCAGCTGGAGGGCCGCATCAGCACGCTGATCGATATCGTTCCTCAATTAAGGATTACGCCGGAGGCACTTAGCCCTGAAGTACGACGCATCTATGAGGAAGTAGTCGCCGCAGCCCATGCGGTCAATGAAGAGTAGAATTTCGTAATTTCACCGCTGTGAGTATCCCCTCATTAAAAATCACGTTCCTGGGTACGGGCACAAGTACGGGTGTACCCATGGTGGCCTGTCCCTGTGAAGTTTGTGCCTCCACTGACGCCAGAGACAAACGGCTTCGCTCCAGCATCCTGGTTCAATCCCCGACCACAACCATTGTCGTCGATACTACTCCTGACTTTCGATATCAAATGCTGCGTGAAAAGGTGCGTCAGCTCGATGCCGTTATCTTCACCCATCCTCATAAGGATCATCTGGCCGGACTCGATGACGTCCGGGCGTATAATTTTTTTCAGCGCAGGGCGATGGATCTGTATGCAAACGAGATGACCCAGGAATCCATCGTAAGAGAATTCCCTTATGCCTTTGCGGATATGAAATATCCCGGCATTCCCGACCTCCGGCTCAAGCGCATCGATAAAGATCCTTTTACGATCGGCGATATCACGATCACGCCGATCCAGGTGTGGCATCTCAAAATGCCGGTGCTCGGTTTTCGCTTTGGCAATTTTACCTATATCACCGATGCCAACCGCATCGACGAATCCGAGCGGGAGAAGGTCAGGGGCAGCGAGCAGATCGTGCTCAACGCGCTGAGACATGAGAAGCATCTCTCTCATTTCTCGCTGACGGAAGCCATCGAGGAGGTCCGGCAACTGGGTGTTCCGAAGGCCTGGTTTACGCATGTCAGCCATCAGCTTGGGAAATATGCGGATATCGCTCCTACTCTGCCGCCGGGCATGGAACTGGCTTACGACGGCCTGTCGATCCATACTGATCGATAGCCGCTTCATCGTTGATCTTCACGCATTAACAAGGCTTTTACATTGCGCGCACGCCGGGGCGTTAAACCTTGCGCAACCTTTAACGTCTATAACCGGTATAAAAACGATGTATGAGAAAGAGTCTCTTGCTCCTGCCCGCGTTGCTTTTGCTGTCTGCCGGTTTGTTTGCGCAGACATCCGTGGAGTTCATCCCCTCTGTAGGATACACCTTCCCCGCCCGGAATGATTTTTACGACACGTATGGCCGGCTGGACGGAAACGTCAGCTATGGCGGAAGTATAAAATTCAATGTCACCCGCGGCTTTGGCTTTGAAGTTCTGTATAGTCATATGAACACTACTTCGGCGCTTTATCAATACGGGTATGAGAATGCATTAAGTGGTCCGACGAATCTCAAGGTGGACTATATCATGGCCGGCCCTATCGAGTCCTTTACCATCCCCAATTCCACGGTTCGGCCTTTTATCGGTGCGCTGCTGGGTGCGGCGATCTTCACGCCGGATGCTTCTACGGGCTATTCCAGTGATACCCGGTTTGCAGTGGGCGTCCAGCTAGGGACGAACATCTATATCTCCCCGCGGGTGGGCATCCAGCTGAAGGCGCAGGTGCTGTCGCCGGTGGATGCGGCGGGCAGCAGTTTCTTTGTGACGCCATACGGCGGTGGAGGCGGCATCGACACCTACTCTTCGGTCTACCAGTTCTCGCTTGGCGGGGGACTGATCATTGGCCTGGGCCGGGTGCTTCCCAAGGAGCGGTATCGTCCCGCCGCGACCCGCAGACCGCGATATTATCGATACTATTAGAGATACTACGACTGGTTTTCCGGCTATAATAGGTACCCTTGAACTCCTGGGCGAACCAAAAGTTCGCTGGCCGAAGGCTCATCCTCGGCGAAGTTGATCCATACTCGCGTAAGCCCCGGTGCAAAAGCCGGGGCATTTTTTTACCCCAAAAAACTAACATTCGTTAGTTTATCTCAAAAAAAGGTATTATCTTGCATTAAGTCTTTTGAAGCTTACCGAATAGGCTTTATAGCCTTTAACGATTGTTTGCCAGTGCTCACCCGGCAATGACCACGAAGTTGTTGCCGGGTTTTTAACAGCCCAAGGCCGAGCACCTTGACAAACGTAAACGATGCCAGATGGAATTTGCAACAGATGAACTCACCGAACAAGTGGGCCGTACGGCCCGGGATTTTGCGAATCAGTATATCAGACCCTATGTAAGTGAATGGGACGAGAAACAGACCTTCCCGCACGAGGTTTTTAAGGAGTTGGGTCGCCTCGGCATGATGGGGGTTGTCGTACCCGAAGAATACGGCGGTTCCGGCCTGTCCTACCTCGAATACGTAACCATCATCCGGGAGATCGCCGCGGTCTGCGGTGCCGTCGGGCTTAGCCTGGCAGCTCATAACTCCCTTTGTACAGGGCATATCCTGGCTTTTGGCAACGAAGGCCAGAAAAAGAAATATTTGCCCAGGCTTGCAAGTGGTGAAGCGCTTGGCGCCTGGGGCTTGACGGAAGCCAACACCGGCAGCGATGCCGGTAATATGGCTTGTACGGCCGTAAAAGACGAGAATGAGTGGGTCATCAATGGCACCAAGAACTGGATCACCCACGGCATCAGCGGCGACATCGCCGTCGTGGTAACGCGTACCGGCGAACCCCGCAGCCGCAACAATGCCACCGCCTTTATCGTCGAACGAGGAACTCCCGGCTTCACCGGGGGGAAGAAAGAGAATAAACTGGGCATGCGGGCAAGTGAAACAGCGGAGATGGTCTTTGATAATTGCCGCGTTCCGGATGCCAACCGGCTTGGCGAGGTTGGCGATGGCTTTCGCCAGGCGCTTGCCGTACTGGACGGGGGCCGGATCTCCATCGCCGCGCTCTCGCTGGGGATCGCCAAGGGCGCCTATGAGGCGGCCCTGCAGTATAGTAAGGAGCGGCATCAATTTGACCAGCCGATAGCCAATTTTCAGGGAATATCCTTCAAATTAGCCGATATGGCCACCGAGATCGCCGCAGCGGAACTGCTGACCTTCCAGGCGGCCGATCGCAAGAATAAGCATCTGCCGGTGACCCGCGAGTCTGCCATGGCCAAATACTACGCCAGCGAAGTGGCAGTACGGGTTTCGACCGATGCCGTACAGATCTTTGGCGGCTATGGCTACACAAAGGATTTCCCGGTGGAGAAGTTCTATCGCGACAGCAAGCTCTGCACCATTGGTGAAGGCACGAGCGAGATCCAAAAGATCGTTATTGCGCGGGAAGTGCTGAAAGATTAATGTCTGTCTGCTTCGCAGACGGACCGGCGCAGGCCGGTCCGGTTAAGGCATAAAATCCTCTTCCTCTTTCGGGCCATACTTATCGAACAGCTTGTCGATGGCCCCGCCAAAGATCGGGAACTTTTCTTTCGTAAAATTCTTGATGACTTCTATAGCCTTGTAGGCCTGCTCTTCGGTCAGGCCCTGCGCCATCAGGCGCCGGATCAATTCATCCATATTAAGCTACTTTCAGGAGATTCATTTTGCTCTTGTCGAATTTCTTCTGCGCATATTCGAGGTCGAGATGGAATTTGTCCTCTTTCGCGGAAGGCAACTCGAACATCGCGTCCGTGAGAATGCTTTCGCAGATGCTCCGGAGACCGCGGGCGCCCAATTTGTATTCGACGGCCTTGTCCACCATGAAATCGAGCACCTCGGCGTCGAAGCTCAGCTGGATACCTTCCAGTTCGAACAATTTCTTGTACTGGCGGATCAGAGAGTTCTTCGGCTCGGTGAGAATGGACCGTAGCGTAGTCTTATCCAGGGGATCCAGGTGCGTTACGACCGGAAGACGACCCAGCAATTCGGGGATCAGCCCAAAGGACTTCAGGTCGGGCGCATTCACGTATTGAAGAAGGTTCTTCTTTGCCTGTTCCTGCTGTTCCTTGTTGACGTTGAAGCCGATGGCATTCGTATTGATCCGGCGGGCAATGATCTTGTCCACGCCGTCAAAAGCTCCGCCACAGATAAAGAGAATATTCTGCGTGTTGATCTTGATCAGCTTTTGCTCGGGGTGTTTTCGGCCGCCTTGCGGGGGGACCAGTACGTCGGTGCCTTCCAGCAATTTGAGGAGCCCCTGTTGAACGCCTTCACCGCTGACGTCGCGGGTGATGGAGGGATTGTCTCCCTTCCGGGCGATCTTGTCTATTTCGTCGATGTAGACGATGCCGCGTTCGGCAGCAGCTACGTCGTAGTTGCAAACCTGCAGCAGACGGGTGAGGATGCTTTCGACGTCTTCACCGACATAGCCGGCTTCCGTGAATACCGTAGCATCGACAATGGCGAAGGGAACGTTGAGGAGGCGCGCGATGGTCTTCGCCAACAGCGTCTTTCCCGTACCGGTCTCGCCCACCATGATGATATTGCTCTTCTCGATCTCTACCTCGTTCTCGACCACTTTTTGCTGAAGCCGCTTGTAGTGGTTGTATACGGCGACGGAGAGCACCTTTTTGGCGTCTTCCTGGCCAATAACGTATTCGTCGAGGATGCGTTTGATCTCGATGGGTTTCTTGACGGTAAGTTTGAAGGCGCTGCTGCCGGTAGAATCTTCACGGATCATCAACTCCTGCTGGATGATCTCCTGAGCATGTTCCACACAGTTTTCACAAATATGCCCTTCCTGTCCCGCAATAAGGATCTTTACCTCGTCTCTATTTCGTCCGCAGAAAGAACAATGCAGAGTATTTTTTGCCATTATAGCTATTTATCCGGGTTTGAACTACAAAGTTACCCAACTATTTGGATTCTCCCAGTAGCATGGAGAAAAAGAAAGCCGTCCTGGGCTAAAAGATAGACGGCCTTCTTTTGTTATTAATCTATTGCTAATCAATCGAATTGGAGATCGGCGGCCTAAATCTTCTCATAAATGCCGTCGACAATACCATATTCGATCGCTTCTTTTGCATCCATCCAGTAATCCCGATCGAAGTCCTTCATTACTTGTTCAAACTTCTTGCCGCAATTTTCGGCGAGGATCCGCGCGCTGATATCTTTTACGCGCCGGGTTTGTTTTGCCGTGATCTCCAGGTCGATGCTCACGCCCTGCATATAGCCTCCCAGGCTGGGCTGGTGGATCATGATCTCGGAAAGGGGATACACAAATCGACGACCTTTTTGCCCACCGCTGAGGAGGATTGAGCCCATGGAAGCGGCCAGACCCATACAGATCGTGCTTACCGGGCTTTTCAGCATCTTCATCGTGTCATAGATGACGAAGCCGGAGGTCACGACCCCACCGGGGCTGTTGATAAAGAATTTGATCTCTTCGCCGGGCTTGTCGGCCTCGAGGAGCCGCAGCTTCGTCACGACCTCCCGGGCGGATTTATCGTCGACGGGTCCCCAGAGCTCCACGGTCCGGGTTTCGAAGAAGTATTTTTCCAGTTTCTTCGTCAGCATTCCCTGTTCGGGTCCCTTGTCGTCCTTATTCTCCTTTTCATCGGGTTCGTCTTCCATCCGGGTCGGGTTCAGCATATATTTCGAATAGTTCATGGTTATATTTTTATAGGTGAATTCTTTTGGGCTATTATTCTCTGATTTCCTTTCTGGGGTTGAGCAGGAGCACTTCGTCGACCAGCCCGTATTCCTTGGCTTCCAGCGCGGTCAGCCAGTAATCGCGGTCGCTGTCCTTTTCCACTTGTTTAGCGGTCTTGCCGGTATGGAAGGCGGTTATTTCGTAGAGTTCTTTGCGAAGCTTCTTGATCTCGTTGACGGTGATCTCGATGTCGGTGGTCTGCCCGCCGATGGCGCCGCTGGGCTGATGCATCATCACCCGGCTGTGTTTGAGCGCGGTGCGTTTGCCCTTCGTGCCGGCGCACATGAGAACCTGTCCCATCGAGGCGGCCATACCGATACAGATGGTGGCAACATCGGGAGTGACATATTGCATGGTGTCATATACTCCGAGACCGGAATAGACGCTGCCGCCGGGGCAGTTGATGTACATCTGGATATCGCGGTGCCGGTCGGTGCTGTCGAGGAAGAGCAGCTGTGCGGTGACGATGTTGGCGACCTCTTCGTTGATGGGGTAGCCCAGGAAAATGATCCGGTCCATCATCAGCCGGCTGTAAACGTCCATGACGGCCACGTTCATCGGCCGCTCTTCAATAATGTTGGGGGTAAGATTCGTAACAACGTATTTGTTGTAGTCATTCAGAGTATTACTCGAAATGCCACGGTGCTTCACGGCGTATTTCTCGAATTCGTTTGTTGGATTCATATTCGTATTTTTCTATGATTTTTCCTTTCAAATCTCCGTCCAAACTTTCAAATTGCCAAAAAACTGACAGTTTAGCAGGCGGCCGGACCATCGGCCCAACTGACTGGGATGAAAAAACCCGCTCGAAGAGCGGGTTTCTATACTAGTGATGATGATGTTGATGTTCTTCCACCTCGTGCTGGAACTCTGCCACGCTGATGGGCTTGTCCGTCGGATGGACCTGGGTTTCGACCCAGGCAAAGACCTTTTCGGTCTGGATACGATGGACGGTGTCTTCGACGAACTTCCGGTCCTGCATCATCCGGTTGACGTAATCGGCTACCCAGGGCTGTTCTTCGGCGCCAACGGGCATGCCCATGTACCCGAACAGCTGTTGTTTTGCAAAGGCCCGGATATCGTCGGGGTTGACCTCGATATTATTCTCGCGAACCACCTTGTCCACGATGAGGGTCCATTTCAGCTGATTGACGAAGGACGGGAACTCCTGTTCTACTTCGGCCTGGCTTTTGGGTTGTTCGCCGCCCGTGAGCATCCACCGCCGCAAAAAATCTTCGGGAAATTCGATCCGGGTCTGGTCGAGCAATACGTGATAAAGCGAATGCTGCATCTGGTTCCGGCTCTGATTATCCCAGTAGTTTTGGATATCTTCTTTTACCGCGTCGCGGAAAGCCGCTTCGGTCGTGATCTCCTTGCCGGGGTAAGCCGTCTTGAAGAACTCTTCGTTGAGCTCGGGCTTTTCGATCAGGCCGACCTTTGTGATCGTCGCCTTGAAGTATTTGTCGGCGCCGGCTGCGTCGGTCTTGTCGAGACCGAGATCGCCCAGCACCCATTCGCGCTCTTTTGCTTCGAATGCCTGTGATGGTTGGAGGACGAGGAAGTCATCCTTCTTCAGCCCCATCCATTTCGGCCGGGTGGCTTCGTTGAAATATTTTACAAGCAGGGAGTTGTCCTTCTGGATGCCGCCTTCGATGGGAGAACCTTCGGCGTCGGTCTCGGTGAATTGCAGGTTGAGCACGTTCTCGTCGGTGGCAACGGCTTCCTGGTCGGCCATCTTGCCGTTGCGGGTGCGCTGACGTTCCACTTCTTCGTCGATCATTTCGGGGGTTACTTCCACTTTCAACCGGGTCAGCCGGGCGGAGCCCAGGTCAGCCAGCGCAAAAGAGGGCTTCAGGCCGATCTCGAAAGCGAAGGAATAGTCGGCGGGGTTGTTGATGTCCATCTGGCGGGTGTCATTGTCCGGCAGGGGAAGGGGCTGGGCGAAGATCTCCAGCTTCTCCGTAGACATGTAGTTGGTAAGCTCTTTCTCCACCGTCCGCAGCACTTCGTCGGTAAAGACGGAGTTCCCATACATCTTCTTGATGAGACCGGCCGGTACCATCCCTTTGCGGAAGCCGGGGATGTTCGCCTGCTTACCATATTGTTTTAGAGATTTCTCGAAAGAAGGCAGATAGTCGCCTTTTGAGACGCTGACGGTGATCTTGTCCGTCAGGAGTCCGATATTCTCTCTCGTTACTGTTGCCATAATCTATTTAAGTTTAAAATCGGGGGGCAAAGGTACGGTTTTTTTGGAAGGACCCCACATCAAAACGAAAAGGGCGACCAGACAAAGTGTCCCTACGATCGAACAGCAGGCGAAGAGGGCTGTTTCCGTCGGGCCGCCTGTCAGGCAAAGGCCGATGAGCGAAACGCCCATGCCTGAGCCGATCGTATTGAGGGTCGACTGGATGCCCGCCGCAATGCCCTGTCTTTCCGGCGGTACCCCCGTGAGGGACAGCACAGTAAAAGCCGGAAAACCGATCGCGATGGAAAGGCTGTTGACCAACAGGAGCGAGGCCAGCCACCACCCTTCCCAATGACTGGCGATACCCGCGATCAGCAGTCCGTCGCCAGCAAGCAGCAGGGCAATGGACAAGATACCTACCTGCCGGACCTTGAATCGCCGGAACAGGATGGGTAGCAAGTATTTGGACACCAATGCAGAGCCGATGCTATAGGGGAAGAGGATCAGCCCCGTGGCCAGGATAGTGCGATGCAGCAGGGTGTAGAGGCTAAGGGTGCAAGTGAATACCACCGGGAGAAAGGCCGCCCCGAGGAGTATAAAGCCCGCCAGCCCACGATAGGCTTCGCGATCGGGATAAACGCCCTCGCCAAAGAAGGGTTGGGTCTTGCGGGCCCGTACGCTATCCTTGCGCGTTTCGGGCCGTTGGCCGCGGTCGACCCGCCAGAGCAGGATGGCCGATCCTGCGGCCGCACCAAGGCAGGGAAGGACCCACCAACCCAGATGGACTGCTTCATGAATGGCATAGCTGAAGAGCACCAGGGTCAGCGTCAGCCAGGCTGCCATCCAACCGTTGGGCGACGACCCGGACTGTGCCGGTTCGAGGGGGATGAAGCGGGCGCCGGCCACCAGGACGACCGCCATCACGGGCATATTGATCCCGAAGATCCAATGCCAGTCGAAGAGGGTAGCGATCATCCCGCCCAACGCCAATCCGCTGGCAAAGCCCACCGCCGCAAAGGCCCCAAAGATGCCGAAGGCCGTCTGCTGTTGTTCGCCGGCCGAAAAATACCGGGACAGAAGCGAGATCCCCGCCGGCATTGCCAGCGCCGCCCCGATGCCCTGGCCGGCGCGCGCCGGCAGCAGGGACCAAAGGTCGTGGCTGAAGAAACCCAATACCGACGCCGCGCCAAAAAGCCCCATTCCCGCCAGAAAAATGGTCCGGCTGCCGGCATAGTCGCAGAGCCGGCCGCCAAGCAGGAGGAACCCGCCAAAGCTCAGCAGATACAGGGTCTGCACCCATTGCGCCGTTGCCAGTGGGATGCCCAGACCCGTGGCCATCAACGGAAGCGACAGGTTGACGATCGAGACGTCGAAGGCTTCGAAGAAAATGGCGCTGCAAGCCAGCCATAGGAGGATGCGTTGCCGCGGAGAAAAAGGGCTTTTCATGCTTTGAAGCTAAATGAATAGGAAAAAATACCTTTCGGGTATTTAAGTTTGTTACAATCGTTACTATTTTTGAATGCTGACAGTACGAATGCTATTTTAATAACCCCCTTTCGCATGAAAAAAGAACAACCGGATGCCCCGCTCGAGCTGGATGCCATCGACATCCGCATCCTCAATCTGCTGCAGGAGGATGGCCGGCTTTCCGTTCGGGATCTGGCCAGAAAGGTAAGTCTTTCGACCACCCCCGTTCACCAGCGGCTGAGGCGGCTGGAATCGACCGGCATCATCGATCACTACAGTGCCGTGCTCAATACCGGCCGCATCGGCTCCTTTATCGTCTTCTTCGTAAATATCACGCTGAAGGAACACTCCACGCGACAGGGTGGGGAGTTTATAAAGAAGATCACCTCTTTTCCCGAGGTGGTGGAGTTCCATGTCATCGGCGGCGAACACGATTTTATGATCAAAGTGATCGTTCCGGATATGACGGCCTATCGCCGGTTCTTCATTCAACAGTTGGGGGAGGTTCCCAATGTGGCCCGGCTTCAAAGTATCATCGTGCTCGACACGGTCAAGAAAGAAAATAAAATTCCCTTATAATGGAACAGTTTAACCGACAGATCAAAATGCTGCGAGGGTATGTAGCTGTACTAACGGTGATCACTATTGGATGCGTGATCGCATTGGTATGGATGGCGCGGCGGGGCGCGCGGTATGACGAGATAACGGCGCAGCGCATCAATATCGTCGAACCCGACGGACGCCTGGCGCTGGTGATCAGCGACCATGCCCACCAGCATCCCGGCGCCATGAATGGTAAAGATCTACCCATGCGCGAGCGGTCGGCCGGCATGATCTTCTTCAACACGGAGGGCGATGAATGCGGTGGTCTTGTTTACGACGGGACAAAGGCCTCGGCCGGCATGGTCTATTCCATCGATCAATACAAGAACGACCAGATCATGCAGATCCAGTATCAGCAGGATAGTGCCCAGGGCCTCAGCCGTAGCTATGGCTTCAAGCTTTGGGACCGGAGCGACCGCTTCACTTTGCAGAACGAGATCGACTACTTCGATTCGCTTCAGCGGCTGCATGACACGGCGGCGCTTAATGCCGGTGCGAATGCCTTGCGCGGGAAGGGTTACCTGGGTACCGAGCGGCTCTTCCTCGGCCGTACGCGGGAGGGGCAGACCGGGTTGTTCCTTCGCGACGACAAGGGGATTCCCCGCCTGCGCATTTATATCAACAAGCAGAACGAACCGCTGATCGAGACTCTCGACGAGAAAGGCGAAGTGGTCTCATCGGCCCGTCTTGACAAACGATAGGCTTTGCCGTTGACCCGTCGCGGTGGTGATGGTCAGGATATAGGGCGCCGGCGCCAGGCGGGTGATGTCCAGCAGCGCGCTCCCCTGCCCGGTATGATGCTGGAGCAAGGTATTGCCAACCATGTCGGTCACTGCCAGGGTTGCGGGTGCGTCCATTGGCAGGCCCGTCACCTGCAATTGAGTAGCGGCGGGATTGGGATAGAGCCGGACACGGGGGTTGTTGTCGATAGCAAATCCGGCTGCCAGGCTCGTCACAGTAACTGAATCGTTGGTCACGGCCAGACCGGAACCCGAGCTCAGCAAGCGGATAGTGGCCATGCGTCCGTCCAGTTCTGAGGTCGAGGCTGTCCCCGTCACCAGGATCCGTCCATTGGCCTGGATGGCAAGACCGCTCACGGAAGTCATCGTTGCCGAGCTTGTCCAGGGGATCGTCACTTTCCCGCCGGTACCAAAACCCCCGTCCAGCGTGCCGTCCGTCAACAACCGGCAAACGGCAAATTGATCATCGTGAATGCCGGATACAACGATCGCCCCGGTACCCGGCTCCACCCCGATGCCGCTGGCGTAATCCGGGTTGCCAAAACCGATTCCCACTCTGCCGTTGCCGGAGAAATTGTTGTCAAAAGAACCATCGGCATTGAGCCGTGTAACGGTAAAATTTGGGCGGTCGCCATTGTACCAATAGGCACCGGCGATCAGGATCATGCCATTCGACTGAAGGGTCATGGCTTTTGCCATGTATCCGTCATTATTGGTTGCATTGTATCGGACGATTCCGCCACTGCCGAAATGGGTCGCATCCAATATGCCATTCGTCGTCAACTGCATGACAATAGCGCTATCCGTGCCTCCCGTGTCGAAGAACCAGGGCTGACGATAACCGCATACTACAATGTTCCCACCTGACGTTACCGCAACTGCAGTGGGAAAATTCTTTTTACTACCGGGATTGATGATGGCCTGTCCGCCCGTACCGAAACTATTGTCCAGCAGACCGTCCGTGGTAAAGCGTAAGACCCCGAAATCGAACTGCCCTCTTTTTCCATCGCCCGAACCTTCTTCATAATATTCTCCGGTGACCACGATCTTACCGTCGGACTGAAGTGCAATGCCGGATGCACCCACCTGGTCGCCGACATTGTGGTAACCGGCCACTGTGTTAAAGCCGATGTTGTTAAAGCTACCGTCGACCGCTCCGGTCGAAGTAAGCCGGGTCACGTAAAGAACCCAATTGCCGCCGGAAGCAAGATAGGCGCCCGCGATAACGATCTTTCTATCGGACTGGATGGCCATGCAGTTGGCAACGACCTGTGCGGAGCTAAAAGTGATCTGGACCTCGCCGCCGCTGCCGAAGGAGTTGTCGAGCGTCCCGTCCTTCGTGTAGCGAACGACCAGGATACCGCTGTTGCCGGGAGCATAAGAATAGGCTCCGGCTACTACGATCTTCTGATCCCATGGCTGATAGGCGATAGCTGCCGCACCCGAGGACACGCCCACTAATGTCTGCTTCTTGCCGTTGCCGGCGAAGGAATTGTCGAGACTGCCCGCCTGGGCAAATAACGAGGTATAGGAAGCCTGCAAAAGAACCAGGAGGGGTAAAAGTCTGCGCATGTCGATCGATTTAATATCGACAAAATAAATAGGGTATTGACCTGTTGTCAATACCCTAAATAAGGTAGCACGTTCTAACTACTTGATCCTTATGGTGTGCGGGCGATAGGGGTCGAACCTACATGCCTTGCGGCGCTAGATCCTAAGTCTAGTGCGTCTGCCAATTTCGCCACGCCCGCGACAGTCTGTCCCTTGTCTGTCCCTTCGGGTGACCGGAGGGTGTCCTGTTCTGGAAAGGGATGCAAAACTAGGTCTTTTTTTTGTAAATTCGTAACGTATGGATATGGAACATGTCGTTGCGATACCAAAATATAATCTTACGGAAGACCAGGAGAAAAAGCTTATTCTACGTGAGTACCGTGCTCTGCTTCGTTCTTTAAAACCCAAGCTGAAGGTCGGCGATAAGGAATTGCTCCGCACCGCCTTCGAAATGGCTGCCGACGCGCACAAGACGATGCGCCGGAAAAGCGGCGAGCCGTATATTCTTCATCCCCTGGCCGTGGCCAGGATCTGTTCGGAAGAGATCGGACTGGGAGTCCGGTCCACCATCTGCGCCTTGCTTCATGATACGGTGGAAGACACCGACATCACCTTAGAAGATATCGAACGGGAATTCAGCGGCGAGATCGCGCGTATCGTAGATGGACTGACCAAGATCTCGAATGTGGTGGATGTCAATGCGTCCAGGCAGGCGGAGAATTTCAAGAAGATCCTGCTGACGCTGACGGACGACCCCCGGGTCATCCTTATCAAGCTGGCCGATCGCCTGCATAACATGCGGACGCTGGACAGCATGAAGCGGGAGAAACAATTGAAGATCGCCTCCGAGACCGTCTATGTATATGCGCCGCTGGCCCACCGGATGGGTCTCTATACGATAAAGACCGAGTTGGAAGACCTTGCGATGAAATACCTCGAGCCGGAGGAATACCGCGAGATCGCCCGCAAACTGGCGGAGACCAAGCGCGAACGGTCACGATATATCAATGAATTCATAAAGCCGCTGAAGGAAAAACTCGACAAGGCAGGCGGATTCGATTTCGACATCTATGGCCGGCCCAAGAGTATCCACTCCATCTGGAACAAGATGCGCAAGAAGGGTGTCGCTTTTGAGGAGGTGTATGATCTTTTTGCGATCAGGGTGATCCTGAACTCTCCGCCGGAGAAGGAGAAGGAGGAATGCTGGAAGGTCTATTCGATGATCACCGACGAATACAACCCTTCGCCCGAACGGCTTCGCGACTGGCTCAGCAACCCGAAGTCCAATGGATACGAGGCCCTGCATACGACGGTGATGGGTCCACAGGGGAAATGGGTGGAGGTGCAGATCCGGTCCAAGCGGATGAACGAGATCGCCGAGAAGGGGCTTGCCGCGCACTGGAAATACAAGGAAGGAGCGGCGGATGAAAGTCGTTTCGACAAGTGGTTCCAGCAAATCCGCGAGGTCCTCAATACCCAGGATAACGACTCGATCGATTTTCTGCAGGATTTCAAGACCAGCTTTCTTGCCGAAGAGATCTATGTCTATACGCCAAAGGGGGATGTCAAAATGCTGCCCGTTGGTTCTACGGCCCTCGACTTTGCCTTTTCAGTCCATAGCGCCATCGGGGTGCAGTGTATCGGCGCAAAGGTCAATCACAAGCTGGTTCCCATCAGCCACAAGCTTCGGAGCGGCGACCAGGTGGAGATCATTACCTCCGGCAAGCAAAAGCCGAATGAGGACTGGCTGGGGATCGTGGTGACGGCAAAGGCGAAAAGCAAGATCAAGGACGCGTTGAAGGAAGAGAAGCGGAAGATCGCCGACGAGGGGAAATACATCGTCCAGCGCCGGCTTGAGAATTTTGGCGCCGCCTATAACCAGCATAATATCGATGTTCTTACGGTTTTCTATAAGCTGTCGTCTTCGCTGGATTTCTTTTACCAGGTCTCGGTCCGGAATATCGATCTGAAGGAACTGAAGGAATTCCAGGTGCTGGGCGACCGCCTCGAGCCCCCCAAACCGGCCAAGCCGGTGGACCAGCGTCCGGCGGACACAGCGCCAGCCGTTCCACGCAAGGATACGGAGCTGATCATCTTTGGAGAAAGCAGCGACCGGATCGTGTACACCCTTGCCAATTGCTGTAAGCCCATCCCGGGCGACGACGTCTTTGGATTCGTGTCGGTGGGCAAGGGGCTTACCATTCACCGGACCAACTGCCCCAATGCAGCCAAACTGATGGCCAATTACGGTCACCGGGTCGTCAAGACCAAGTGGGCCAAGAACAAGGAGATCTCCTTCCTCACCGGTGTCCGGATCGTCGGGATGGATGACGTCGGGGTCATCAATAAGATCACCAATCTTATCTCCGGGGAGCTGAAACTGAACATCGCCGCACTGACGATCGAGGCGAAGGACGGGCTTTTCGAAGGGAATATCCGCATTTATGTCCATGACAAAGAGGAGCTCGACGAGCTGGTGATCCGGCTAAAACAGCTAAACGGGATCAATACCGTGGTGCGCTATGATACGGAAACCGCATCCTAGCTTCCGGCCCAGGCCCAACAAGTGCGCAAATATTTATCTTTTTAAAAAACCCGCGCAACGCTTATTTTTGCCGCCTTAAATAACTAGAATGGTTGACGTCATCTTAGGCCTCCAGTGGGGGGATGAAGGAAAAGGAAAGATAGTAGATTATTTCGCGCCCCGCTACGACCTGATCGCCCGGTTCCAGGGTGGTCCGAATGCGGGTCATACCCTCTATGTAAACGACAAGAAGATCGTCCTGCATCAGATACCCTCCGGGATCTTTCACGAAAACACCCTGAACCTGATCGGTAACGGCGTCGTTCTGGACCCGGTGACGCTGAAGCGGGAATGCGAGTCCGTCGCGTCCTTTGGCGTAGACTACCGTAAAAATCTATATATTTCGCAACGCACCCATCTTATCCTGCCGACTCACCGGGCGCTGGACAAGGCCTCAGAAATGTCAAAAGGACAGGAAAAGATAGGCAGCACGCTGAAGGGCATCGGGCCGGCTTATATGGATAAGACCGGGCGCAACGGCCTCCGGGTAGGCGATCTGCTGGACAAAAGCTTTACGACGCAATATATCAAGCTCCGGCTCAAGCATCAGAAGCTGCTCGACAGCCTCAACTTCCACGAGGATATCTCGGAGTGGGAAGAGGAATTCTTCGAGGCGCTGGAGTTCATGCGCCAGTTCAAGATCGTCAACGGCGAATATTTTATCAATGACAAGATCGCGCAGGGGAAGAAGGTCCTGGCCGAGGGTGCCCAGGGCAGCATGCTGGACGTGGACTTTGGCACCTTTCCCTTCGTCACTTCTTCCAATACCATTTCGGCCGGCGTCTGTACCGGGCTTGGCGTGGCGCCGCAGCAGATCCGGGATGTGATCGGTGTCAGCAAGGCCTATTGTACCCGGGTCGGCGGCGGTCCCTTCCCCACCGAGCTGGAAGATGCTACGGGCGAGGAACTGCGCCGGGTGGGCAACGAGTTTGGCGCCACGACGGGCCGGCCGCGCCGCTGCGGCTGGATCGACGGGGTCGCTCTCAAATTCGCCTGTATGATCAATGGCGTCACCAAGATCGTCATGACAAAGGCAGATGTGCTGGACACCTTTGCCGAACTGAAAGTGTGTACTGCCTACAAGGTGAACGGCGAGGAGACCAACGAGATCCCCTTCCAGATGAACCGGGTGAAAATAGAACCCCAGTTGCAGTCGTTCGAGGGGTGGAAGACGGATACTACGGCAATGAAAAATTTCGGGCAGTTGCCGGAGAAAATGCGTGAATATGTTCAGTTCATCAATAAATACCTGGGAGTTAAGATCGCCTATATTTCGAACGGTCCGGGCCGGGATCAGTTAATTGAGGTTTAAGGTCTGGCGAGGACAAATAATTGCCGGCAATGCTGCTTTCCTTTGTGATTTTCAACGGGAAACTGGGATAAAAATTAATTTTAAAAAAATTTGGCGGATTAAAAACTTCGCCGAAAATTTACATAACAATCTTATTGGACATGGCACCAAAATCTGATAAGGAGGGAAAGGGTTCAAAGAAATCCGCGCCTCAACCAAAGGAAACGGAAAAACCATCACCGAAAGCTAAGAAGCCTGCGGATGATGATGATGACGACGATGATGATATCGAGGAGGATGATGCTCCAAAGGTATCGAAGAAACCTGCGTCGAAGGCTGCGTCAAAATCGAAGAAAGACGATGATGACGACGATGATGATGACGAAGGGGACCTCGATGACGAGGTAGATGAGTGGGAAAAGGTCGAGGAAGAGGAAGAATGGGACCCTGATTTGGACGAGTTCGATATTCCCAAATCCAAGACCAAGAAAAGTACTGGGGGAAATACCTCCAAGAAATCGACCAAGGGCGAGGAAGACGATCTTGGCCTCGATGATGACTTCAAGGATCTCGATCTTTTCAACGATAGTGGATTCGAAGAAGAAGAGGACGATTTTTAAAAAAGTGAAAAGGGAATACCTTCAGTTTTCGCACTCGGATCATCAATATATCAAACGACAAATGTTGACATGGGCCTCCCCATTCAACATTTGTTGTTTTTTGGATAGTCACTCCTACGAATCTTCCCCCCCGGCATTCGAATGTGTTCTTGCGGTGGGCGCTGCCGAGCGATTCAGCGCACCTGCGGGGAATGCTTTTGCCGCCTTGAAGCAATGGGCGGCGGGGCGGGCCGATTGGCTGTTGGGGCATTTTGGGTATGAGCTGACTGCCGAGACAGAGCAGGTGGCCGGGGCGCCGGCCGATCCCATCGGATTTCCAGATTGTTTCTTTTTCCGGCCGGAGCATGTCATCCTGCTCTATAAGGATCATGCCCGCATCGGATCGCTGCGGGGCGATCCCGCGGAGATCTGGAGGCAGATCACTGGGACGCAGGTCGGGCCGGGTCCCGGCTTTGCGGCAGGGGATGGGGAGGTTGCTATCGGAAAGGATGCGGGAGGCGCCACTTGCGATGCGGTGGTCCCGCCGACGGCCGTAGGCCCGGGGGAGGCTCCGCCGCGGTTCACGCCGCGGTTCTCGCGCGACGAATACCTTTCCACGGTCGAAGCGCTGCGGCGGCATATCCTTCGCGGTGATTGCTACGAGATCAATTTTTGCCAGGAATTCTTTGCGCATCCCGCCCCGATCCAGCCGCTTGCTACCTGGTGGGCACTAAGCCAGGCTTCCCCCAATCCTTTTGCCGCCTTTTACCGGCTGGACCATCGCTACCTGCTTTGCGCCAGTCCGGAGCGGTTTCTGAAGAAGACGGGCGACCTGTTGTCCTCCTCGCCGATCAAGGGCACCGCCCCGCGACAGCGTGGGGACGCCGATGCAGATCGCCGGCAGCGGGAGGCGCTTTATCGCAGTGCAAAAGATCGCGCCGAGAATGTGATGGTCGTCGATCTCGTGCGGAATGATCTCGCGCGTGTGTGCCGGCCGGGGTCGGTACGGGTAGCCGAGCTCTTCGGGATCTATTCCTTTCCACAGGTGTACCAAATGATCTCTACCGTGACGGGGGAATTGCTTCCGCAACTGGATTGGACGGATGCCATAAAGGCCTGTTTTCCCATGGGGTCTATGACGGGCGCACCCAAACACCGGGTGACCCAGCTGATCGCGCGTTATGAACGTTCGCGCCGCGGGTTGTTCTCCGGCGCGGTGGGCTATGTCACGCCCGAAGGCGATTTCGATTTCAACGTCGTCATCCGGAGCCTGCTTTACAACGAGGAAAGCCATTACCTATCTTACCAGGTAGGCTCGGGGATCACCTGGTACAGCGATCCGGCGGCGGAATACGAGGAATGCCTCGTCAAGGCGGAGGGTATCCGGCGGGCGCTGGGTCAAATTATTTGATCGCAACCCGGCCACCGCTGCTGTCGGTTGCGTCCCCGCCGTTCATCAGCTGTGCCGACTCGCTCAGGATGTTGAATTTGTTGGCGACGAAAAGGTCCATCTTGCCGGGAGGCAGTTTCAGGTCATAGCTGTTGTTGCTGCTGGCCATGATCTTGTCGAAGCTGGGGTTGTACCGGTCGAACGAGGCATCGTCCATGTTGAGATACTTTTCGATCACGGAGGAATGGTATTTCCCGGAGACAGAGATCGTGCGGGCCTGGGTCAGCTCCTGCGCGGTCAGGTCGCGATGGAAGACATACATAGCCGAACCGCTGAGCTGTTGGGTAGCTTCTTCCCGGGTCAGCGTGGTGACGCTACCCTGACCCTCGAACATATATTGGGTGCCGATAAATTTCTTTACGTGGTTGCGGGATTCCATTGGCAGGAATTTCTCCAGGTCCCAGAAGTTCCGGCTGCCGCTGCGATGGATGGCGCGGTAGACATTGACCGTCCCCGTATTATAGGCGGCAATGACCAGCAGCCAGTCACCCAGCTCGTTGTACAGATCGCGGAGATAGAGGGCCGCGGCGCGGGTGCTCTTCGTATAGTTCTTGCGTTCGTCGATGTTGTGATTCACCTTCAGGCCGAGATCCCGGGCGGTCTGGGGCATCAGCTGCCAGGGGCCCTTGGCGCCGACCCTGGAGACGGCGGAAGACTTCAGGTTGGACTCGATGACGGCCAGGTATTTGAGCTCTTTGGGCAGACCGTATTGGGCCAGGATGCCCTCAATAAGCGTGAAATAAGGACGTCCATAGCTGCGGACGTTCTCCAGCTCTTCCCGGTCGTCTTCCAGGTAGTCCTGGATAAAGCTGAGCGCTTTCGGGTTCAGATGAACCCCGTTGCTGCCGCCGACGTAAGCGGCCATGAACAACTCCTGGGAGAGGGTGTTCTCCGAGCTGGTAGCAGTGGCACGTTGAAGGGAACTGTTTGTGGACGCGACACGTTCTGTGTCGGTAAGGAATTGAGTCTGATTCGTCAGGGATTGATTCTGAGGAGAATAACTAACCTTGGTAGGGTACATCCATCCGGAACCGATGACGGTAAAGCCCAACAATAAAAGCCTTTTGTTGTACATTGTCCAACGTTTAAAGAGTTGTAAAAGCCGTTATCGGCGTCTACAATCTTTCATAGGTAACGGAATAGAAGGGAATGGATCTTAAGCTATTAACCAAAACGCGGAAAAGTCAATCAGCTTCACATCTCTCAGTCACATAGAGTAGGATTTTCGTAGGACTTTATTGTTGCATCATCTGATGCGAGAATTGAAGCAAAGATAATTCATTAAATCGACTCGTCATAGCCTGCATACCAAAAGGCATGCCATTTGTATGGCCGAATAGTGGTAGGGAAATTCCGGGAATTCCGGTAAGATTGGCGTAAACTGTATAGATATCAGCGAGATACATCGCGATCGGGTCATCCGATTTCTCGCCGAGACGCCAGGCCGTAGTTGGGGCCGTGGGAAGGATAATTATGTCGAAGTCCTTGAAGATGAGATTGGTACGTTCTACCACCAACTGGCGCACCTGTTGGGCCTTGGTGAAGTAGGCGTCGTAGTAACCTGCACTTAATACAAACGTACCCAATAAGATACGTCGTTTTACCTCCCGGCCGAAGCCTTCGCTCCGGTTGCGCATGTAAAACTCTGTTAATTCCAACCCGCGTTCCGGGGTGCGATAGCCATAGCGGACACCGTCGAAGCGGGCCAGGTTGGAGGAGGCCTCGGCGGTGGTCAGCACGTAGTAAGCCGGGACGATATAATCCAGCAATTCGAAGGGGATGGCCTCGACCGTATGGCCTTCCCGGCGCCATTGTTCAGCCCGTTCCAGGATGGCTGCCCGAATTTCAGGGTCCAGACCGGGGTGATCGAGGGCTTCTTTAAAATAAGCGATGCGATATTTGCGATCCGGGACTTCCTTCCACACCGGGGGGGCCTCCTGTTTGACGGTGGCGTCAAAGTCATCGTGGCCGGCGATCACCTCGAGGAGGAGGGCGACGTCGTCGACGGTCCTGCCGAAGATCCCTATCTGGTCAAAAGAGGAGGCATAAGCGATCAATCCGTAACGGGAGACGCGTCCATAGGTCGGTTTTAGCCCCAGGATGCCGCAGAAATCGGCCGGTTGCCGGACGCTTCCACCGGTGTCGCTGCCCAGGCTCAGCATGCAGCAATCGGCCTGGACGGCTACTGCGCTGCCGCCGGAAGAGCCCCCGGGTACCCGGTCTTTGGCCCGGGCATTGAGGACATTGCCGTAGGCCGAGTTCTCGTTGCTTGATCCCATGGCGAATTCGTCGCAATTGAGATGACCGATGAGGATCGCTTCTTCGGCCAGCATCTTGTCGACGACTGTTGCGTTGTACAGGGAAGTATAGTTCCGGAGGATGTTCGAGGCCGCGCTGAGGGGATGATCTTTGTAGGCGATCACGTCTTTGATCCCGATAACGACGCCGTGTAACCGGCCCATGGGTCTGCCGGTCTTGCGCTGCTGGTCCAGCCGGCGTGCTGTTTCGAGGGCTTCTTCGCCGTAGACGTTGGTAAAGGCGTTGAGGTCCTTTTGCTGATCGATGGCCTTTAAATAGTAAAGGACCGCTTCTTCGCAAGAAGCAGTCCCTTCCCTTAAGGCTTTATGATAGTCTTGTATGGAGTGAAAAGTGAACAGCCGCACCAGAGATTAGATCTTATCTTAGTTCTGAGAAGGAGTGCCGGGAGCGCTGTTTGCAGGAGCACTGTTGGCTGGTCTGCTGGGTTCATTCATTCCGTCTTCCAGTTCTTTCTTCACGTTATTTTTGGCGTCGTTGAACTCACGAATACCCTTACCCAGGCCGCGCATGAATTCGGGGATCTTACGTCCACCAAACAATACGAGAACGGCAAGGATGATCAGCACCCACTCACTGCCACCGGGCATCGAGATCAAAAAAGTTGTCATAATCAAAGTCTTTAAAGTTGAATTGAATCGTAAAGTTAGTATTAAAAACGAGAAAAGGACCGTGATTGACGGTCCTTTTTGTTAATATCCTGTTTAGGCTTGTCGAGTAAGGGAAATTACTCGGTAACCACTCTTTTTTCCTTGATACGGGCGCTCTTACCGCTACGGCTGCGCTGGAAGTACAGTTTTGCCCGGCGAACGCGGCCTACCTTGTTCAGTTCCAACGATTCGATGTTGGGGGAGAACAGGGGGAAGGTCCTTTCTACGCCGACACCGTCGGAGATCTTACGGACAGTGAACGTGCCGGTCTGGCCGGTTCCCTGGCGTTTGATCACGTCGCCTTTGAAGCTTTGGATACGCTCCTTGTTTCCTTCGATGATCTTATAATTGACGGTAATGTTATCACCGGCTTTGAACTTCGGAAACTCTCTTTTTCCCGTCAGTTGCTCGTGTACAAAAGCTACAGCAGCGTTCATAAAATTTCTTTTAAAGGATTGCAAAGGTATATTTAATTCCCAAATGCACCAAGAAAATCACCGTCAAACGGCGAATAAAATATCCGTTAAACGGAGATTTTGCTAGCGGGCGACGTTGACGGCGCGTTTTTCGCGGATCACCGTCACCTTGATCTGGCCAGGATAGGTCATTTCGGTCTGGATTTTCTGGGCTATTTCGAAGCTCAGTTTGTCGCTGTCCACATCGGTGACCTTGTCGGCTTCCACGATGACCCGGAGCTCCCGGCCGGCCTGGATGGCGTAGGCTTTTTCGACCCCGGGGTAAGCGAGGGCAAGGTTTTCGAGGTCTTTGATCCGCTGCAGATACTGCTGCATGATCTCGCGGCGGGCGCCGGGGCGGGCGCCACTGATGGCGTCACAGGCCTGAATGATCGGGGCGATGACGTAGGCCATCTCCACTTCGTCGTGGTGGGCGCCGATGGCATTGACAACGGCAGGGTTCTCCCCATACTTCTCGGCCAGTTTCATCCCCAGCAGGGCGTGGCTGAGCTCGGTCTCTTCGTCGGGAACCTTACCGATATCATGCAATAACCCGGCCCGTTTGGCCAGTTTGGGGTTCATTCCCAGTTCGGCGGCCATGATCCCGCAAAGGTTGGCTACTTCGCGGCTATGCATCAGGAGGTTCTGACCGTAGGAGGAGCGGAAACGCATCTTGCCGACGATACGAACCAATTCTTTATGTAAGCCGTGGATACCCAATTCGATAACGGTACGCTCGCCGATCTCCATTACTTGTTCTTCGATCTGCTTCCGGGTCTTTTCGACGATCTCTTCGATCCTTGCCGGGTGGATGCGGCCGTCGGAGACCAGGCGTTGCAGGGAAAGGCGGGCGATCTCGCGGCGAAGCGGGTCGAAGGAGGAAAGGATGATCGCCTCGGGGGTGTCGTCGACGATGAGATCGACGCCCGTTGCGGCTTCGATGGCCCGGATGTTCCGGCCTTCCCGGCCGATGATCTGGCCCTTTATTTCGTCGCTTTCCAGGTTGAAGACCGTAATGGAATTCTCGATGGCCTGTTCGGCTGCCGTGCGCTGGATGCTCTGGATGATGATCTTCCGGGCTTCTTTATTGGCCTTTTGCTTGGCGTCGTCGATGATCTCCTGCTGGAGGGCCAGGGCCCGGCTTTGAGCTTCCTGGCGAAGGCTTTCCACCAGTTGCGACCTGGCTTCGTCGGCGGTCAGGCCGGCGATCTTTTCCAGGCGGCGGATATGTTCTTCCTGGTGTTTCTCCAGTTCCGTGCGCTTGTGGTTGACGACCTCGATCTGGCGATTGAGGTTTTCCTTGATAGCCTCGTTGTCTTTGGCCTGTTTGTCGAGATTGTCTATTTTCTGATTGATACTCTGCTCTTTCTGCTTGATCCGGGACTCGCTGTCGTTGATCTTCCGGTTCTTTTCCAGGACTTCCTTATCGTGTTCGGCCTTCAGCTGTACGAATCTTTCCTTGGCTTCCAGCTGTTTTTCCTTTTTGAGGTTCTCGGCTGTCGTCTGGGCGTCGCTGAGGATCTTTTTTGCCTGCCGGTCGGCCTCGTCGATCTTTCCCTGGACATTCTTGGCGAACAAAACCTTACCTGCGAAAACCCCTACGACCAGTGCAACGACCCCTACTATAGCGACAATAACTGTTTCTGTCATTGAATTTTATATTTAAAGCGTTCAAAATCAACCAGCGCACGGCGCTGCCGCTGCAACTGTTGGTTGGCGAAGATAATGAATCACAGGGAAAAACGGGACGTTCCACGCAAATGACAGCTATAAAACCTTGTCCAGCTGTTGTTCCATGCGAGCGAGGGCGTCCAGGACGGTGCGATCGAGGGCCGGAGCGCCTTCCGTGGGGGGCTGGGTGGCGTACCAAAGGACCACCATGGCGATATAGTCCTGCATATCCCGGCCGGCGAACTGGGTTTTGTACTCGATGACCTTATCGTTGATCAATTTGAGGGTCTTTCTGACGACCTCCTCATCCTGGGGTTCGATCTTGATGCGGTAGGTCCGGTCGCCGATGACAACATTTATTGGGATTAACTCTTGCATAGTTGAAATACTTGTTTTATATTTATTCACACCTTATGCACAAAGGACGCTGACGGGGATGGAAGGTTACTGGCTCTGCTAACGATTCGAAAAACCGACCTTATAATAAAAAATAAGAACGTTGACACCAATACCCTATCTAAAAACTAAAAGCGCCATGTTCCTAAAAGTCAAGTCCCCCGTTTTTATCGACCATCTAACCATCCAGGTCGATCAACCACAGAAATGTTTACTGAAAGCCGTTTTAAAGGATGACACCGGCCTGGTCTGCCGCGGTCTGGAAACAGAGGTAGAGAATGATCAGCAGGAGTTGGACTGGAATGGCCTCAACGATCTGCCTTACGGCGTATACACACTCGAAGTATCGCGCGGCAAGGACGAGATGAAAATGCGCCTGGTAAAAAGAGTCTGACCGGTCACTATTCTCCCAGCATTGTAATACACCGGTCAATTTCCCGGATGTACTGTCCAAGTCTTTTCTCCAACGCCCTTTTTTCCCCTTCACTCATCGCCTCTTTTGTCGCTTTTACTATCTCGACCTGTTGTTGTAATTGATCCAGTCTCGAAGCCTGGTCGGCATGATCCTGCTGAAGCTGCTTCAACTCATCCCTAAGCTTTCCATTCTCCTTTGTCAGAAGGTCCCGTTGCCGCAGCAATTGCTGTAGCTTCTCCTGGATCCGTCTGACCCGAAGCTCCGCTTCTCCCGCAGGGGGACCCTGCCTGCCCGCACTGTTATTGTCTTCGTTCATTGGCGTAGTCTCGCCCTCTCAGTGGCGACGGTTTATTTTCGAGTCCGATCACTTCCGTATCTCGGCCTGGACCTCTTTTTCCAACGCACCCATGATACGTCCGACCATGCCGTCAATTTCCTTGTCGGTCAGGGTCTTTTCTTCATCGAGGAAAGTGAAGCTGACGGCGAGCGATTTTTTCCCTTTGCCGAGCTTCTCACTTTCAAATATATCGAAAAGCTTTACTTCCTGCAATTTATCCAGTTTTACGTTCCGGATGGTCTTTTCCACCCGTTCATAGGGAAGGGACTGGTCGACGATCATCGCCAGATCGCGGTAGACGGGAAGTTGCCGCGGCAGTTCCCGGAACTCGATCTTTTTTCTCAGTGCCAACGCCAGGAGGCTGTCCCAGCGGAAGTCGGCAAAAAAGACCTCCTGTTTGCAGTCGAAGCGTTTCAGCACATCGGGTCTGACCGATCCCAGTTCCAGCAGGGTCTTGCCTTCATGGCTAAGCTTCAGGCCGTCCTGCAGTTTGGGATGATCCAGGGGCTCCCAATCCGGCGTTTGAAGGCCGAGGATCGGGAAGATGCGTTCGCAAACTCCTTTCGCGTAATAGAAATCCGTCGGGATGCTTTTTCCCTTCCACGAATCTTCCTGCAGGAGGCCGGTGAGGTACAGGCAGAGATGCATCGTCTCCTGGTATTCTCCTACATCCGTGGTGCTATAGGTCTTACCGAACTCGAAAAAACGCAATTGTCCGTTCTTGCGGTTGAGGTTATAGCCGATCGATTCAAGGCCGGTTTCGAGCAGGGAGGGCCGGAGGACGTTGAGCTCAGCTGTCAGGCTGTTGATCATTTTCACGGTTTCCTCGAGCTCCTGCTCGCTGAAATAGGCGCTGTTCGTGATCGAATTGGTCAGGATCTCGTTAAAACCCTGTCCAACCAGGTAGTTCGCCGCTGCGGATCGCCAGCCCGTCTGGAATGCATCCGCTTCCACCGAGGGCGAGATCGTGATCGAGGCGGGGATAGCGATATTATCCAGGCCATCGATGCGCATGATCTCTTCCACCAGGTCAGCAGGCAGATGGATATCCGGCTTATGCCAGGGTACGGCTACATGGAGGACATCGATCCCTTCCTTGATGATGGTGAAGCCCAGGGATTGCAAAATATTCTTTACGGTATCGGGGTGATAGCTCTTTCCGCTGAGCTTTTTCAGGTAGTGGTATTTCAGGCTTACTTCGACCTTGTTTGCGGGATCCGGATAGACATCGATTATTTCTGAAGCGATCTCGCCGCCGGCCAGTTCCTTTACCAGCAGGGCCGCCCTTTTTAGGGCATTTACCGTGCCGGAAATATCCATTCCCTTTTCGAAATGGGTAGCGGCATCGGTGCGCAGTCCGTGACGAAAGGAGGTCTTGCGGATATCCGTGGGATTGAACCAGGCGCTTTCCAGGAAGATGTCCCGGGTTGTATCGCCGATACCGCTGTGCAGGCCGCCAAAAACACCCGCGATGGCCATTGGTTCCTGGGCGTTACAAATGACAAGGTCCTCTGCCGAGAGTTTGCGCTCCTTTTCGTCGAGGGTGACGAAAGGGGTGCCTTCCGGCAGGTTTTTGACGACGATCTGTCCGCCTTTGATCGCCGACAGATCGAACGCATGCAAGGGTTGCCCCAGCTCATGCAGAACGAAATTGGTGATATCGACGATGTTGCTGATGCTTCGGATGCCGATTGCTTTCAGCCGGTCCTTCATCCATTGCGGGGATTCGCGGATCGTGATGCCTTTTATCGTCAGCCCGGAGTAGCGGCCGCAACTTTGTTTGTTCTGGATGCTGACGGCGATGGGGCTTCCGGTGTTGTCCGGTTTGAAGGCATTTACCGAAGGGGCTTTTGGCCGGTATTCCTTGTTCTCGTGATGAGAAAGCCAGGCACAGACATCCCGGGCGACGCCCCAGTGGCTCATCGCGTCCATATGATTGGGGGTAAGTCCGATTTCGATGAGGGTATCCGAATAAGGTTGGAAGTATTCGGCTGCCGGAGTTCCGGGTATCGTCGCGGCAGGGAGGACGATGATGCCTTCGTGGCTTTCGCCGAGCCCGATCTCGTCTTCGGCGCAGATCATCCCGTGACTTTCCACGCCGCGGATCTTTGCAATTTTGAGGGTCAGCGGCTCGCCTTTGATGGGATAGATCGTCGTGCCCGGTACGGCCACGATCACTTTCTGCCCTGCTGCGACATTCGATGCCCCGCAGACGATGGACAGGGGCTCCGGGCCGCCGATGTTCACCTTTGTCAGCTTCAGTTTGTCTGCGTTGGGGTGGGGGGCGCATTCCAGGACCTCGCCGGTGACCAGTCCTTTCAGGCCGCCTTTTATCGATTCATAGGGTTCCAGGTGTTCTACTTCCAGGCCGATAGACGTCAATATTTTAGAAAGCCGCTGCGGCTCGACCGCCACCGGCAGGTAATCACAAAGCCAGTTGTAAGATATCGTCATAAGGAGCCAAAGGTAGAATATTTGAGAAATAATTACGTTTTCCAAAGGGAGCGGCCGTTTTGATCCTTGGCCCAGTTTTGGAAGTGATAATCAAATGTTAATACTTTTGCATAAGTTTTACTTTACGCGGACCACCAAGTCCTATAATTAACCTAAAAGTCGATCTATGAATAAGCATCTTTTACTCGTTGGGATCATTGCCCTTAGTATGAGCGCCTGCGGCCCGGTGTATGTGGTACACCAGGATCCGCCGCCCCCGCCTCCGCCGCCTGTCGAAGCGCCTGCTCCTGCTCCGGAGGACGTTACCTATCAGACTTTTTACGATCAACTGAGTCCATACGGGCAATGGATAGAAATGCCGGACTACGGTTATGTCTGGTTGCCGGATGCCGGCCCCGACTTTAAGCCGTATGCCACCAACGGACACTGGGTCTATACCGACGAAGGCTGGGCCTGGGATTCCGGTTACCCCTGGGGTTGGGCTACCTTCCACTATGGCCGCTGGTTCTTCCAGGACGGGTATGGCTGGATGTGGATGCCCGGGAATGAATGGGCTCCCGCCTGGGTACAATGGCGGAACAGCGATGATTATTATGGCTGGGCTCCGCTCGGTCCGAATATCAGCTTCAATATGGCGGTCGGCGGCGGTTATGCTCCGCCGGCACACTACTGGTGTTTTGTTCCTCACCAGTATGTGGCCAGTCCGCAGGTGAACAATTACTATATCCGGGAGACGAACAATGTGACGATCATCAACCGGACGACCATTATCAATAATACGACCGTGATCAACCGGCCGCGGAATAATCACTGGGGTGTCGGGCCCGACCCCAACGATGTCGGACGCTTCAGTGGCCGGCCGGTAAGGGCTATCGCTGTCCGGGACAGCCGCAACCCTGGCGATCGGGGTAACGGGAATGATTTTACCGCCTATCGGCCGCGGGTGAACGGTCCTTCCTTTGCCCGTCCCGGTGCTCCCGGCAATCCAGCCCCTACCCGTGTTCAGCCGCTGAACAATGCCCGTCCGGTGAACCGGAACAGCTATAGCAACAACGATGACCGGGGTCGCGGGAATTATGGCGACCAGGGTCGCGGGAATGACAATCGTGGCAACTATGGCGACCAGGGTCGCGGGAATGACAACCGTGGTAACTATGGGGATCAGGGTCGCGGGAATGACAACCGTGGCAACAACGGCAACAATGGCAATAATGGCAATAATGGTAATTACGGCAACAACGGCAACAATGGCAACAATAACTGGAATAACCAGCCGACCCGGACGTCCCCGGGCTATCCCAACCGACCGGGCAATCAGCCGACCCAGGGCGGGAACCAGCCGGTGAACAACCCGCCAGCCAATACGCCGACCACCAATCCGATCTTTAACCGGCCCGGAGCGAATATCCCGGTGAATAATCAGCCGGTGAATAATCAACCGGCCTACAACCAGCCCGTGAATAACCAGCCGGTAAACAATGCCCCCGTGAATAATCCTCCGGTGAACAACCGGCCGGCGAATAATAATATCCCGGCGAATCAGATGCCTTTCAACAACGGCCGGCCTGTCTATACGCGGCCCGGGGCACAACCTGCGAACAATCCTCCGGCCAATCAACCGGCCAACCAGCAGCAGGTCAATCAGCGGCCCGTAACTACTCAGCCGGCGAATCAACCGCAGCAGACAAATAACCAGCCGAATAATCCATTCGCCCGGCCGAGACCCGCTAACAACCCTCAATTCAGACCTGCGAACAATCAGCCGGTCAGCACGCCGGCGCAGCGTACCCCGCCGCCGCAGCAGAAGAAGGACGATCAGAAGAAAGACGATCAACAAAAAGATCGCAGGCCATAGGCTTTTTCGCCGCAACCCGCACGATATCTGGATCCGGCCGGCAGACAATCCGTCTGCCGGCCATCCAAAAAAGCTTCAAACCGCATTCTGTGGTTTCACCCTCCCGACAAAATATTTCCTCGTAAATCTTTCTGCACAGCCGGTGTGAATTTTATTGGCGAAAGGACTGAAAACTTTTTTAAATTGTGGATACCTTGCAAATTTCTGTGCATAAGCCGGAGGTTTCTGTGAGTTTTGATGTGGAATCTGGTGGATAAAGAAAGAAAAATAAAAACTGCATCCAACGATTTCAGGAGTTCTATATTCGCCCTCCTGACTCGCCGGGTAACATTCTGTTCATCTTGCCATAACAATTCCTTAACGGGTTTTCCTGTCAAAAGAGCGGGGAAGCTGATCGGGGAAAAGGGCCGGCAAGAGTGCTAAGAACAGACCCGCCAAGAGAAGGGCAATAGCGGCTGGACACCCTATTTCTTAAAATTATTATTCTGGACGGTTTCGTATGGATCTTACTAACCTCAATCTCAATAAGGACCGCAGCAAAATGAGGCGCAAGCCTGCTGTGGACCTTAGCACCATGGTTTATGGCAAGCTGCCTCCCCAGGCCAAGGAACTGGAGGAGGCCGTACTCGGAGCTATCATGTTGGAAAAGAGCGCTTTCGATACGGTGGTGGAAATCCTTAAACCGGAATGTTTTTATCTGGAAGGGCATCAGCGCATCTATCGCGCCATGCAGGGGCTGGCGCAGAAAAGCCAGCCGATCGATATCCTTACGGTTGTCGAAGAGTTGAAGGTGCGGCTGGAGCTGGAGATGGTGGGCGGTCCGTATTTCGTGACCAAACTCACCAATTCGGTCGTTTCCTCCGCGAATATCGAGACGCATGCCCGCATCATTCTGCAGAAATTCATCCAGCGGGAACTGATCCGCATCAGCGGGGAGATCATCGGGGATGCTTATGAGGACAGCACGGATGTCTTCGATCTGCTGGACGATGCAGAGAGTAAGCTTTTCGAGATCACGAACAACCACCTTCGGAAGAATTTCGACAGTATCGACAGTGTCTTGGTGAAGACCATCCAGCGGATAGAGGATCTGCGGCATAAGCAGGACGAGATCACTGGGGTGACAAGCGGATTTGCGTCCCTGGACAGGATCACCTATGGCTGGCAGAATACGGATCTTATCATTCTCGCGGCTCGTCCGGCGGTTGGTAAGACGGCGTTTGCCCTCAATCTTGCGCGCAATGCGGCGTTAAGCCCCACGAAGCCTACGCCGGTAGCCTTTTTCAGCCTTGAAATGAGCTCGGCCCAGCTCGTTCAGCGTATTCTCAGCGCCGAATCCGAAATTCTCATGGAAAAGATCGCCCGGGGCCGGCTGGAAGAGCATGAGATGAAACAACTGTACAAGAAGGGGATCGACCGGCTGGCCAAGGCCCCGATCTTTATCGACGATACCCCGGCTCTGAATATCTTCGAGCTTCGGGCGAAGTGCCGACGTCTGAAAAATAAGCACAATATCGGCTTTATCATTATCGACTATCTGCAGCTGATGAGTGGATCGGGGGACAAGAACGGCAACCGCGAGCAGGAGATCAGCCAGATCTCCCGGGCGCTCAAGGGGCTCGCCAAGGAGCTGCAGGTGCCCATCATCGCCCTGTCCCAGCTATCCCGTGCGGTGGAATCGCGGAAGGAAGGGGAGAAGATCCCGCAGCTAAGCGATCTCCGGGAGTCGGGCGCCATCGAGCAGGATGCGGATATGGTCATGTTCCTGTACCGGCCCGAATACTATGGCATCACGGCCAACGAAAGCGGAGAGAGCAATAAGGGTGAGACCCATGTCAAGATCGCCAAGCACCGTAATGGTGGGCTGGATACGGTAAAGCTCCGGGCTCTGCTGCATATCCAGAAATTTACCGAGTATGGCGAGGACGATTTCGGCGGCATCGGGGTGCCATCCGGCGGTAGCTGGAAGCCCGTGTCGGGGGCTGGAGACGATGGCGGCGGCGCCAAACTTTATATCCAGGCCGGCAGCCGGATGAAGGATGTGCCCATGGATGATGATGACGCGCCTTTTTAAGCGGCGCTCCGCGTGGGTATGCTGGCTGTGTGCTGGTGCCCGCCGGGAACTAAACAAGTCTGAGGTTCGCTAATCAATAGCAAAATAAACAGCTCCTGCAAAGGGGCTTTTATTTTTAGCTTTACGACCTTTACGTCCTTCTATGCTCCCCTATTTTTATCATGCTTCGGCCGGCACGGCCGGTGACGAACTTCTTCTGGACGAGGACAATTCCCGGCACATCGTACAGGTGCTGCGGATGAAACCCGGCGAAGAGCTCCTGCTTACCGATGGGAACGGCGCCTTGCTGACGGCCGCTATTATCGATGATCATAAGAAAAAGTGCCGGGTCCGCGTCAAAACCGTTACCCGCCAGCTGCTCCCGAAGCGCGAGATCGGGATCGCGATCCCGCCGTTGAAGAATGCTTCCCGCTTCGAATGGTTTCTGGAAAAGGCGACCGAAATTGGCGTGCGAGCCATTATTCCGCTGCTATCCGAGCGGACCGAGCGGCAGCATACCAAGCCTGAGCGCTGGCAGAGCATCCTGGTCAGCGCGATGCTGCAATCCCAACAGACCTGGTTGCCGAAACTGGCCGAGGCGATGCCTTTTTCGCAGCTTGTAGCTTCGGAGATGGCCGGGCAATGGTTGAGTGGGGATGGGCAGGAGAAAGCGGCTCCGCGGCGACTGATCGCGCATTGTCTGGAAGCACCCCGGCCGACCGATCACCTGGCGGACGTGGTGCGGGCGCAAGCGACAGCATCAACGCTGATCCTGATCGGACCGGAAGGTGATTTTTCAGCAAAAGAGGTTGAGGCGGCGTTGGCGGCGGGATTTGTACCGGTGTCATTGGGAGAGAACCGGCTGCGAACGGAGACGGCCGGGATCGTGGCGGCGACTTTACTTTGTGTCGGCTGATGCCCCGGAAAAGGCCTGCCGCTAGTGCCAGGCGGAAACAGACTGCATGACCAATCTGTTTTCCGCTTGGGCTTATTACTGTTTATATAGCGTTGTAAAAGTAAGGGGTTGATCCGAACCCACCTTACGCAAGGGGAAAAATTTATTATTTTTTCTGGTATTTCCACATCCGCGATTTGCCTTCCGTCAGCCATTCCACGGTCGTGGCTATGCGCTTTTCCCGGGTGGCGTCGGTTTTGGCCTCTGTGATCCATTCGATGTATTCCCGGCGATGGGAAGGGGAGAACCCTTCGAAAGCGGCCTGCGCTTTCTTATTCTTATTCAGGGCGGCGGTCAGTTCGGCCGGAACCGGCAGTTCCGGCTTGGGCGCTTTTTTGGGAGCGGCCTTTTTTACGCCTTTTTCGATGAGGGCGGCGGCCTCTTTGATATACCCGGTCATCATGCGGTCAGCGGGCAGGTCTTTGACGGTGGTGAGGCGATCGAAATTACCCATGGCGCCCCGGTCCTTTACCTGCAGCTTGCTGTTGGCGTCTTTCATTTGTGCCGCATTCCAGAATCCAAAGGAGCAGTGTTGCTTGAAGGCGGCCATATTACATAGCGGCGAGCCGTTGTACTCGAAGAAGGGCATCCCCCACTTGATCGTTTCGGAGACGTCGGGGCAGGCTTTATGGACCAGCTCCCGGAGATGGGTGAGGATGGGTTTGGCGAAGTCAGCCGACTTCGCGATATAGGCGTCGATACGTGCGTCGGTGGAGGCCATGGCGGAGAATTTTGATGCCGCATCCCGCGGCGTTAGTTCCCCGAATATATTTTATTTCCCGGATATTCCGGTTCTCAGAGTGAGGCCGGTCGGCTATTTGCGGCCGGCGCTCTTTTTCCGGGCCCGGGTGTTGAGCAGCTCCACGCCAAAGGCAAAGACCATCGAGAAATAGATATATCCCTTGTCGATATGGGAATGGTGGATCGGTTCGAGTCCTTCGAACAGGAGGCTGAACCCGACCATGATGAGGAAGGAGAGGGCCAGGATCTTCAGCGTAGGACGCCGGTTGATGAAATTCGCAATGGTCTGGGAAAAGAAGAACATCAGGATCATGGCCATGATCACCGCGGTGATCATGACGGCGACTTGTTGCGCCAGGCCCACGGCCGTAATGATGCTGTCGAAGGAAAAGACGGTATCCACGAGGATCAACTGGGTGACGATGGCGCCAAAACTTTTTCCGGCGCCACCACTGACGGCGCCTTCCTCCGGATTGTCGCCTTCCAGCTTCTCGTGAATCTCCTGGACGGTCTTGAATAACAGGAAGAGACCGCCGGCGATCATGATCAAATTCCGAAGGCTGAAGCCCCAGTGGCCGATGGAGAACAATACTTTGCTTCCGCTGGTCACCAGCCAGCCCAGGCCCAGGAGTAATCCGCTACGGACCAGGATGCCCGCGATCATCCAAACGCGGCGGGCGTCCAGTTGCCGGCCGGCGGGGAGGCGGCCGATGAGCAGAGAGACGAAGATGACATTGTCGATGCCAAGGACGATTTCCAGCAGGGTAAGGGTCAGGAGGCTGACGAGCGAGTCGAAAGTAAACAGGGAATGCATTCGTGGTCTGTTAAGAGGGCACGAAAATAATGATTACCCGCCTAAGCGCCGGGCTTTTCCTGGACTCCGCGGCAAATCCTGTTCACGATGAATGGTCCTTCGTAGATAAAGCCCGTCCACACCTGTACCAGCGCGGCGCCGGCGGCGAATTTTTCCCGGGCGTCCTCCGCGGTGAAGATGCCGCCCGAGGCGATGACCGGGATGCGGCCGGCCGTTCTTTCGGCGAGATAGCGCACGACCTCCGTAGCCCGTTCGCGGAGCGGTGCGCCGCTGAGGCCGCCTGCTCCGATGGATGCGATACGATCGGCGGAGGTGAGGAGGCCGGTGCGATCGATGGTGGTGTTGGTAGCTACCAGTCCGTCGAGGTTGATCTCGAGGGCGAGGGAGATGACATCGTCGAGTTGGGTCTGGGACAGATCGGGCGCGATCTTGAGGAGGAGGGGGCGGCTGGGGGCGCCTGTGGCGACTAGTTCGGCGCCGATCCGTTGAAGGTTGGTGAGAATGCGGCGGAGGGCATCTTTTTCCTGCAGCTCGCGGAGGCCGGGGGTGTTGGGAGAGCTTACATTGACGACAAAATAGTCAACATCCTTATAAAGTGCGCGATAGCTGATCTCATAGTCCTTCCAGGCGTCTTCGTTGGGGGTGACCTTGTTCTTGCCGATGTTGCCGCCGACGATCAGCCGGGGCAGGTTGCCGGCGCTGCCGGGATTTTTGCCCGGGGCGTTGGGAGCGGTGCGGTCCGGATCTTTGCCCGGGGAGACCGGGGTGTTGTGGCCGCCATGCCTTTCGCGCCAGGCCCGGAGCCTCGCGGCGATCACCTCTACCCCATCGTTGTTGAATCCCATCCGGTTGATCAGCGCCTGATCCTCGGGAAGCCGGAACAGCCGGGGCTGGTCGTTGCCGGCCTGCGGTTTTGGCGTCACGGTTCCGATCTCCACAAAACCGAAACCCAGGGCTTCGAGTTCCCGGAGATAAAGAGCATTCTTGTCGAAGCCCGCGCCCAGCCCGACAGGATTGGGGAAGCGAAGACCGAGGACCGACCGTTCCAGGGTGTTGGGGCTCGCCGAATGGTCTGCAGCGTTGCGCGGTGTTGATCCGGGGTCGTCAGGTTTACAGGCCCAAGTAACCAGTCGCCGCGTCACCCCCCACCCACACAGCATTTTTAGGGCTTTCATGCTGAAATGATGGACCCCTTCGGCCGGAAAAAAGAATAATATGGTGCGCAGCAGCTTATACATGGCCGCGAAGATATTTCACTTTCACTTTTCGGGGCAAAATCTTATATTTGTTGAAGACAGTTGCATAAACAACTATGCGCCCGCCCTCGGGCGGGATTAAAAATAAAACACTATGCAAGACGCATTTATAGTAGCCGGCTATCGCACGGCTGTAGGCAAATCGAAAAGGGGAAAATTCCGTTTTTATCGGCCGGATGATATGGCCATTACGGTGATCAAATCCCTTCTGGCTTCGGTGCCGGGGCTGGACCCGAAAAGAGTAGATGACGTGATCGTCGGCAATGCCGTTCCCGAGGCCGAGCAGGGGCTGCAGGTGGGCAGGATCATCGCCGCCCGCGCGGTAGGTATCCACGCCCCGGGTGTCACGGTCAATCGTTATTGCGCCAGCGGACTGGAGACGATCGCCATGGCCACCGCCAAGATCCGGTCGGGTATGGCCGACTGTATCATCGCCGGGGGCACTGAAAGTATGACGATGGTTCCGCAAGCAGGGTGGAAGACGGTACCCGCCTATTCCATCGCTTCCGAAGAGCCGGACTACTATCTGAACATGGGGCTGACGGCGGAAGCAGTCGCGAAGGAGTTCAAAGTGTCTCGCGAAGACCAGGACGAGTTCTCGTATCATTCCCATCGGAAAGCGATAGAAGCGATCGAAAAGGGTTATTTCAAATCCGGGATCTTGCCGCTTACCGTGGAAGAAGTATATGTCGACGAAAAAGGGAAACGGCAGAAACGCAGCTTTACCGTCGATACCGATGAGGGTCCCCGGGCGGACACTTCCCTCGATGCGCTGGCGAAATTGAAGCCCGTATTTGCCGCCGGTGGCTGCATTACGGCCGGGAACTCATCCCAGACCAGTGACGGGGCGGCATTTGTTGTTGTGATGGGAGAGAAAATGGTAAAGGAGCTGGGACTCAAGCCCGTCGCCCGGCTGGTCGCATGTGCCAGCGCCGGCGTGCATCCCCGGATCATGGGGATCGGTCCGATAGAGGCCGTACCCAAGGCTCTGCGGCAGGCGGGGATGGATCTCGGGAAGATCGACCTGGTCGAGCTGAATGAGGCGTTTGCCTCCCAGGCGCTGGCTGTGATCCGGGAACTGGGCATCGACCCGACCATCGTCAATATCAATGGCGGAGCGATCGCACTTGGTCATCCCCTCGGCTGCACGGGTTGCAAGCTGACCGTGCAATTGATCAACGACATGAAACGGCTCGGCAAGAAATACGGAATAGTGACTGCCTGTGTGGGCGGGGGCCAGGGAATTGCCGGTATTATAGAAAATCTTAATTGATGGACCGCTAACCGTTAAAAAACGGCTATGCATGGGGTATAATCGGGTTAGAAGCCCGGGAAAGGTCGTATTTCCCGATCCAAAGCCACTCATTTTTTGAAAAGCCTTCGAACAGAAGGCTTTTTAATTTACTCATATCATAAATAGTTTTAACTTGCTTTGTAGTTGAAATACTTACGGAATCTACTAAAATACCATGATTCGAGTTTTTATCACTGATGATCATGAAATCTACCTGGAAGGACTAGCCCTGCTGTTGGGTAAACAAGATGGCATCGAAGTAATCGGCACCGCGACGACGGGGAAGGAACTCCTTGACCAGGTGCAGCAACTCCAAACGGATGTTCTTTTGCTGGATGTCTATTTACCAGATCTGGGCGAAGAGGAAATTCTCCAGCAGATAAGGGCTGTTCGTCCCGAACTTCGGATCATCTATTTAACCCTGCTCCGCGGCACCCGTTACATTCACAAACTGTCCAAATACAATATCCAGGGGTATGTGCTCAAGAATGCATCCCTGGACGAATTGTTATTGGCGCTGAAGACCGTGCAGGATGGCGGCAGCTATTTCAGCAAGGATATTCACATCGGCGACCGGGACGAAGATTTCCGCAACACGATCACCATCGAAGACAAGCAGATCGATGAGATCCTGTCCCGGCGGGAACTGGAGGTTCTCCGGCTGATCTGCAAGGAATACAGCAATGCGGAGATCGCCGACAAGCTCTTCCTGAGTGTCAGCACCGTGGAAACCCACCGCAAAAACCTCATTGCCAAGTTAGGCGTCAACAATACCGTGGGCCTGGTAAAATTCGCCCTACGGAATAACCTGATCGATTAGTACTTACCAGGAACGATTGTTCCACTACAGAAAGACCAAACCGGACGGAGTCCGGTTGTACGCGAGGCAGGGCCGAGGCGTACAGAGCTTAGCTATATTGCGGGAAAAAAATATATTCTGGAATTTTTTTTCCGCAATAACTATCTTGTAACTAATGAACGATCTCATTAAGTGAAGCTTTTATCTTTCTTATTCCTGGTGGCGATCAGCCCGGCCCTCTCCGCACAATTCGATACTGTCGGCCTTCAACGGACGTACTACCGGGCTGCGCATCTCAGTGATGCGGATTCGGTAAAATACTATGCCGACTCCATCAAAGGGCTATCCCTTCATAAAGAAAATGCCGATGCCGATGTAATGGTACTGCGGCTGTATGGTTGGTATCACGAAAACAGGGGGGACTTCTCCAATGCGCTGATCTTCTATTACCGCGGGCTCGATTCCGCGCGCAAGCATCGGCTCATCCGTCGTCAGACGGAGTTGCTTGCCGATCTGGCGGCGGTGTATACCTCCGATATGAAACAACCCGGGAAGGCAAAAGACATCTACCAGGAATGCGTCCGGCTGAATACCCAATTGGGCGATGCTCATTCCCTGATCGTCAACTATGCCAATCTCGGCGCCATCTATAACAATCTCCACCTTTACGACAGTGCGTTGATCTTTTTGAATGAAGGGCTGCGCATCGGCGGGCCGCTCGAAGGTCAGGGGAAAGAAAGCTTATACGAGATCTACAATAATCTGGGCAACAGCTATTATTTTTTGAAGCGGTACGACGAGGCGATCAATTGGTTCCGGATCAACTACAATGACGATCTGAACAGTAAGTCGCCCGATCACCTGGCCAATCTCTGGCTCGATGCGCTGAACCTGGCGGATGCCTATACCCAAAAGAGAATTTTCGACTCAGCCGCCAAATACGCGGAGTTGTCACTGCAGCTCGCGCAGCAGCAGGAGTCCCGAAGCAAACAATCGGACAGCTATCAGATCCTCGCTTCGCTGGCGCAGCATCGCAGCGACTATAAAAAAGCCTACGAATATCAACGCAACTGGTATGCGCTGGACACGGCGCTTGTGAATGCCGAAACCTATAAGTCGATCGCCGAACTGGAGCAGAGATACGAGGCCCGCAAAAAAGAAAATGAAAGGCTCCTGCTGCAAGCCGCGCTCGATCAACAGAAATTTCACAACCAGATCATGATGATCGTCGTGGTATTTCTGCTCGTGACGGCCATCGGCGCCGCAATTCTGTTTGTGGTGAAGCGCAATGCCAACCGACAGCTTCACGCCACCAACGAGCTGATCGTCCGGCAGAACGAGCGGCTGTCCGAGCTCAACTATGAAAAGAACTCGCTTATCAGCATCGTCTCCCACGATCTGAGCACACCTTTTGCAAGTATCAGCATGTGGCAGCAGCTGTTGCAGAATGAAAAGGAGGTCCTGAGTCCTAGCCAGAAGAAGGCGCTTGACCGGATCGGTCAGGCAACGCGCTATGGCGAGAACCTGATCCGGCATATCCTCGATGTTGAAAAAGCGCAGACCAACCAGCACAAGATGCAGCTGGAAAACCTCGATCTGCGCATTTTTGCCGAGAATGTTATCGACGAGTTCGAACCGGCAGCCACCCGTAAAGACATCCAACTGCACCTGGACTGCCCCAACCGCGCTGTCTATTTTCTCAGTGACCGGCAGTTGTTGGGCAGGATGCTCGAAAACCTGTTGTCCAATGCCATCAAATACACCTCTACGGGAAAGAATGTGTGGCTTAGCGTCAGTGAGGAAAAAGACGCCGTCAGCATCAAGGTCCGTGATGAGGGGGTTGGTATTCAGTCCGATGAGTTGCCCCATCTTTTCTCCAAATACAGCAAGATCTCTTCGCGGCCCACGGCCGGTGAATCTTCGACGGGCCTGGGGCTGGCGATCGTGAAGCGCATCTGCGAGGAGCTCAATGGTCAGATCTCCTGCGAAAGTGCGCCTGGAGTAGGCTCTGTTTTCACCGTCGTTCTTAAAAAATAACGTCTGTTTAGCAAGTTTCCCCCTTATAAGTTCCTGATTGGGCCTAAATTTGAAACCCTGTAGCAAAATGGATCATGAATCGACTATTACCCGGCATTGCTCTATTACTTTTCCTATTTACGTGTAATCCGGCGTCGGCGGATCCCGGGGGGGCGAATTCTGGCGTCGCCGCGGCTGACAGCGCGGATCCCGGCACCGGTTCTCTTTCCGGCCGGATCACCGATAAGAGCGGCGGAGGACTTTCCGGGGCTACCGTTTATATCCCTGATCTGAAACTGGGCGTGGTAGCGGATACGGCTGGCTACTACCGGATCAACTCCCTGCCTTCGGGAAAATACCTGATCGAAGTCCACTCCATTGGATTTAAGGCGCAGACGAAGACGGTGACCGTGAGCGGGCCGGTGACCCAGGACTTTACGCTTGTCGATGCGTATGTCGAAGAAAGCGCCGTCGTCGTCACCGGGCTTTCGAAGGCCACGCAGATCAAACGCAATCCGGTTCCCATCGTCGCGATCTCCCACGACTATCTGGCTACCAATATCAGCACAAATGCAATCGACGCCATCGCCAAGATCCCCGGCGTTCGGGCGGTGACGACGGGTCCAAATGTCTCCAAGCCGTATATCCGCGGATTGGGATATAATCGCATCCTGACGTTGTATGATGGTATCCGGCAGGAAGGACAGCAATGGGGAGATGAGCATGGCATCGAGGTAGATCAGCACGCCATAGATCATGTCGAAGTGATAAAGGGACCGGCCAGTCTCAGCTTCGGGTCGGATGCGCTTGCCGGGGTGGTCAATCTGATCCCGACGCAGCCGGCACCCGAAGGAAAGATGATCGGCGATCTTACCCTGGATTATCAAACCAATAACAAGAACATTGGCGGAAGTGCCATGCTGGGTGCGACAAAGAATGGCCTGGAATGGATGGCGCGCATTTCTCACAAGCAGGCCGTCGACTACCAGGATAAGATCGACGGGCGTGTCTTCGGAACCGCCTATAACGAGACCGACGGCAATGCCTCGCTCGGACTACATCGCAAGTGGGGATACTCCCATCTCGATTTCGTGTTCTATAACGATCTGCAGGAGATCCCCGACGGTGGCAGGGATAGTCTTACCCGCAGGTTCACGCGCCAGATCAACGAGGCGGACTCACCCCGGGAGATCGTATCACAGCATGATCTCGACAGCTACAAGATCGAAAAGCTTCATCAGCATGTTCAACACTATCGCGTCTATTCCGGCAACAGCTTTACGCTCGGGGATGCCGGCCGGCTCCAGGTGAATCTCGGCTTTCAGTGGAGTATCCGCCAGGAGTTCAGCCACCCGATCGCCTATACGACTCCCGGTCTCGATCTGCAGCAAAATACTTATACTTACGACGTAAAATATTTCCTGCCGGAATTCGACAACTGGAATATCACGGCCGGCGTCAACGGGATGTACCAGGCTAACACGGCCGATAAGGGTACGGAGTTCGTGATCCCTTCCTATCATCAGTTCGATATCGGCCCCTTCCTGCTTGCCAAAAAGACTTTCGACAAGTTGGATGTGGCCGGCGGTATCCGCTTTGATTCGCGGGCCTTCAACAACTATGCGCTCTATACCCAGTCCGATCCCGCGACCGGGTTCGATCATGTCGTCACCGGGCCAGATACGGCCGGGGCGGCGCGGCCGTTCTCTGCTTTCCGGAAGAACTTCAGCGGTATCTCCGGAAGTCTTGGCGCCACCTATAACTTCTCCGACAAATTCTCGATCAAGGCTAATATCGCCCGGGGTTTCCGCGCGCCGAACATCGCCGAGATCTCGGCCAACGGAATCCATCCCGGAACGAATCTTTACCAGTTGGGCAATCCGGATTTCAAACCCGAGTTTAGCCTGCAGGAGGACCTGGGCTTTGTCTTTGCTTCCCATTATGTGGTGGCGACCCTGGATCTCTTCAACAACGAGATCTCGAATTATATCTACAATCAGAAATTGCAAACGCCGGATGGCCGCGACTCCAACTATAGCTCCGGCGGCGTTACGGTTCCTTATTTCCGGTATACGGCTTCCAAGGCCCGGCTTTACGGGGGTGAAGCCAGCATCGATATCCATCCGGTCAAGGCATTGCATTTCGAGAATAGCTTCTCCGTTGTCTATGGGGAGAATAAGGGTTCACAGGCCAAATCCATCGGGGACAGCGCCAAATATTTGCCTTTCATCCCGCCGCCGCACGGAATCTCCGAGCTTCGCTATGAATTCAGTGACCGCAAGGCGCATATCGTACATGCCTTCGTCAAGTTACAGCTGGAGTATTCCCTGGCGCAAAACCGGGCGTTCATCGCTTATAATACCGAGACACCGACAGCAGGATATACGCTGTTCAATGCGGGCGTAGGCGGCGGTTTTACGAATAAAAAGGGAAAGACCGTTGTCAATGTCTATCTGATGGGGAATAACCTGTTCGACGTCGCGTACTATGATCACCTGAGCCGCCTGAAGTACTTTTATTTCTCGCCGACGGACACCAATCCGACCCATGGGCTCTACAATATGGGTCGAAATTTTAGTCTTAAGGTGGATTTTCCACTCGATTTCAGCCTGAAAGCGGACAAGAGTACCGCCGATCTATAATAATATGATAAAATATTCGTTAGTATAAGTACTAACCCAATCAAATAGCCCGAAAGCCATCCGCGTCCACGACAACGATGGCTTTCACTTTTCCGGGCGATCACCCCCTTCTTCCCCCTCCTTCAGATAATAGCTCCCCGTCTCATAGTCGAACTGTTTTGTCTTCGTATTCTTGTAGTTGGGGTCGTAGCGCACAAAGAAATAGAGATAGACCACCCGGCTGAGCCGCATCAGCCAGGGCTGCAACAGGACCAGCAAAAAAGAATTCAGGCCCAGCCAAAAGAAGAAGCGATAGTCTTCGGTGGAAATACCGATCAGCACCCACCAGGCGATAAAGCTGGCCACTGAAAACGCGAAGGACAGGGCATAGCTTACATAGCCGGTGCCGTACCAGAAGCCGACCTCCAGCTCGAAGACCTGCCCGCACTCCGGACATTTTTGCGGCATTTTGAGGGTTTGTCTCAGCTTCCAGGGATTAGGCTGCGTAAACATGTGGCCCCGGCGGCAACGCGGGCACTTCATGGTGATCAGACTCCAAAGATAATTTGGCTTTTCGGGTGCAGGCATAGGCAAAGGTAGGTTCTTCCATCGGACTTAGATGGTCCAGGTGGTCAGCCCATGACCCGTGAACTGATAGGGCTGGCAATGGCCGCCGAGGCTTTTCAACACGTCCATGACCCGGTACTTCGAGATGCCGGGGCAATAAAAGGTCATAAAGCCGCCGCCGCCGGCGCCCGAGATCTTTCCACCGGTGGCGCCCGCTTTCCGCGCCTGCTCGTAGATCTCGTCGATAAAGGCATTGGAGATGCCTTCCGCCATTTTTTGTTTTTGCCGGAATCCAAAGTCGAGGATCTCGCCGATCTCATGGATACGGCCCATCAACAGGGCCTCCTTCATCAGCTGCGCCTGGTGTTTCAGCTGATGCATGGCTTCGATGGATCCCTCTTTTTTATCCGTGACATTGCGACTTTGGACCTCGATGATCCGGGCCGACTCCCGGCTGGTTGCCGTATAGTAAAGAAGCAGGTTGTTCTCCAGCTCGAAGAGGTATTGCTGCTTTACGCGCAAGGGATTGACGATGACCTTATCGTCCCTGTAAAACTCCATATAGTTGACCCCACCGAAAGTGGCCGCATACTGATCCTGCCGGCCACCGGCCATGAGCAATTCTTTTCGTTCGATATCATAGGCCAGATGCGCCATATCGTATTCGCCCAGCGGCAGGCGGAGCATCTCGGTAAAGGCGCCGATGATGGCGACGACGAGGGTAGAGGACGTGCCGAGACCGGAACCCGCGGGTGCGTCGACGAAGGTCGAGAGCCTGAAGCCGCCGGCGGACCAGCCGTATTCTTTCCGGATGCGGTTATACACTCCTTTCAACAGATCAAGTTTACCATCGATGGGCAGGGATTCGAGCTCGGTGCCATTCTCGAAGTGTACGTCCTCACTCCGGTCGACGCCCTGCAGGATGATCGTCTTTCCTTCGAGTGGCTCGATGGTGGCGTGGGCGTAGAGGGAGAGGGTGGCATTGAGGATGGCGCCACCATAGAGGTCACAGTAGGGGCTTACATCCGTGCCACCACCGGCCAGGCCTATCCGCAGGGGCGCTTTGCTTCGGTATATCATAGTAATTCGTTGATCTCTGTTTGGATGCGCTGGTAATCTTCGGGGATGCCCATGTCGATAAAATATCCGTCCTGGACGAGTCCATAGATGCGCCGGGTATCCAGCACTTTTTCGAGATAATCTTTCTCGAAAGAAAAAACCGGGGGCAAATGCTCCTGTAGAAATCGTTCCCGGTTCAGGGCATAGACCCCGCCGTTGATCAGTCCCTGGGAATAATATTGTTTTTCCCGGAATTGACGCACCCGTTGTGTCTCATCCCGTTCGACCACGCCGAATCTTTCGAATTCCTGCATCGGCTTCAGACAGAGGCTGCAGTCCGCCGCGGTCTTTTGATGAAAATCGTCGAGGGCGTCGAGGTCGATGCGGAAAAAAGTGTCTCCGTTGAGGATCAGCACTGTTTCCCCATTGCCGAGCGAGCAGGCCTGGCGGATGGCGCCGCCCGTACCGAGCGGCTCCTGTTCGAGGGATACAAGGTATCCGCCTTCGGGAAAGGCCTGGCGGAAAAAATCGTCGAATGCGGCATGTTTGTAACCGAGAGCGAAGATAAACCGCTGGATACCCGCCCGGCGGAAATAGTCCGTAAGATAGCCGATAAAGGGCCGGCCGCCGACGGGAGCCATGCATTTGGGAAGATCGGGTACGGCTGAGCGCAACCGGGTACCCAGACCTCCGGCCAGGATGATGGCTTCCCGGATGATCATGCGTTGAAATATTTGTCTTCTACCAACTGGCAGATGATATGTCCCAGCAGCATATGTCCTTCCTGGATGCGGGGAGTGTTCCTGGAGGGGATATCGATGAGATAGTCGCTCAGCGCTTTTATCTTCCCGCCGCCTTCGCCGGTCATACCAACCGTTGTGATGCCTTTTTCCCGCGCGGTCTCGAAAGCCTTGAGAATATTGACCGAGTTACCGGAGGTCGACATGCCGACAAGGATATCGCCGGGTTTGCCGATGCCCTTGATCAGTCGGGAATAAATGACTTCGTAGCTGAAATCGTTGGCTACGGCTGTCATATAGGAGGTGTTGCAGTGCAGCGCTTCGGAAGGCAACGCATCGCGGTTGATATAGAAGCGGCCCGAGAATTCGGCTGCCAGATGCTGAGCATCCGCGGCGCTGCCCCCGTTGCCACAAAAGTAGAGATGCTTTCCTTCGCGAAAGCGGTCGACGATGAGGGTGACGATCTCGCCTACGATGGCGATGAGCCGCTGGTCTTCCAGGACCTTTGTTTTTACGGCAAGCGACTCGCTGATGATGTCTCGTATTTTATCGTTCATGGGTGCAAATATCCGATTCTTAAGTCATTTTAGAGCTTTCGTAAGACTGACTGCCAATCACCCCCGTTGATCACGTGGGAGATGCCGGCATTCCGAAGGATCTCGGCGGCTTCCCAACAGTGTCCGCCCGTGGCGCAGACCAGGATCACGGGTTTTTTCAGACCCCGGATCCGATCGATATTGGCCTTGATGCGGTCGATGGGAATATTCAGGCTTCGGGGAACATGTCCCTGGTCGTATTCATAGGCTGTACGCAGATCGATAACCACTGCTCCGTTGCGTATTGCTTGCCGGATGCTGCTTCCGCCGCCAAAAATGTCAGATAGCCAGCTCATAGGTGATGTATTGTGTTTAAGGGTTTATTGCTGTTTTCTCTAAGGGTTGATCGCGGCGTATTTTCTTTCCCCGATCTGCTGGCGCCACATGGCATAGTATAATCCTTTTTCGGCCAGCAGCCCGGAATGCGTTCCGGTCTCCGCCACCACGCCTTTTTCCAGCACATAGATGCGGTCGGCATGCATGATGGTAGACAGCCGGTGGGCGATGAGGATGGTGATCTGGTTGCCGTCGGCGGAGATCTCGCGGATGGTATGGGTGATGTCTTCTTCCGTCAGGGAATCGAGCGCCGAAGTAGCTTCGTCGAAGAGGAGTACCCTGGGGTTCCGCAGGAGGGCACGAGCAATGGACAGCCGTTGTTTCTCCCCACCGGATAATTTCAGTCCGCCTTCGCCGATCATCGTATCGATGCCTTTTTCCGCCCGGGCGATCAGGCTTGTACAGGAGGCTTTTCGCAGCGCTTCCGCCAGCTCTTCCTCCGTAGCGCCGGGATTGACGAAGAGGAGATTCTCCCGGATGGTGCCGGCAAACAGCTGCGTATCCTGGGTCACGAATCCGATCTGGCGCCGCAGGTCCTCGAAGTTGATGGCATCCTCGTCCAGGCCATTGTACAGGATATTGCCTTCTTTGGGCCGGTAGAGGCCGACCAGCAGTTTCATCAGTGTCGACTTGCCGCTGCCGGAGGGTCCTACGAAGGCGACGGTCTCGCCTCTTTCCACCTCGAAGCTGATATTATCGATGGCATTATGGTGGGCCGTCTGGTGCCGGAAGATGACATTTTGAAAGACGAGGGTTTGGATGGGACCGAGCGGATCCGGGTGTTCCGGTTGCGGTTCGGGAGATTTCTGCATCAGCGTGTCGAAGTTGATCAGGCTGGCCTCCGCTTCCCGGTAGATCAGGATGATATTCCCCAATTCCTGTAACGGGCCGAAGATGAAGAAGGAATAGAAGACCATGGTCATTACCTCACCCGCAGTAAGCCGGTGTCCGAATACCAGGTACAGCAACATGAACATGATGCACTGGCGAAGGAAATTCACAAAGGTGCCCTGGACGAAGCTGAGGGCGCGGATGCTTTTTACTTTCCGCAATTCGAGGCCGAGGATCTTGAAGGTATTCTTATTGAGGCGGGTCACTTCCTGCTCCGTAAGCCCAAGACTTTTTACGAGTTCGATGTTTCGCAGCGATTCGGTCGTGCTGCCGGCGAGGGCATTGGTCTCCGCTACGATGGTCTTCTGAATGCGTTTTATTTTTTTGCTAAGTACGCCCATGAGCACCGAAAGCAGGATCATCCCCGCCACATAGACGGGCATGATCGACCAGTGAAGCGAAAAGGAATAAATGGAAACGAAGACGACGCCAACGATGATCGTAAAAAGCGTATTGATGAAGGCAATAATGAACTTTTCCGTGTCGGTGCGCACCTTTGTCAGGATGGACAGGGTTTCGCCGCTGCGCTGGTCCTCAAACTCACTGAAGGGGAGGGCCATAGAGTGGCGGAGGCCATCGGTAAAGATCGTGGCTCCGAACCGTTGGACGACGACGTTGCTGAAATAATCCTGGAAGGCTTTGGCGATGCGGGAGACCATGGCGACGCTGATCTGGATGCTGAGGAAGGAGATCGCGGCCCAGATGAACTGGGACCTGGTGCGGTCGGCGGTCTTATGCCAGACCTTTAGTTTGTCGTAATAGCCGATATCCCAGGGATGGCTGGCCAGCTTGTCAAAACCCAGCTTGCCAAAGAAATAGGGATCCAACATCGAAAAAACCTGATTAATTGCGGCCAATAGCAATGCCAGCGCCACCAGCCATCGGTAGGGTCGTAGGTATTTTAAGAGAATTCTCATCTGAATACAATTTCGGAAAAAATAAACAACCGAGTGGCTATTCTGTTCTCTTCGGGCTGTGAAGAAGGAGAAGCGGGAAGAAACAGAATAAGAAGATGCCCTGTTGCATCGTCAGCGGCGCTTCGGGGACGAAGAAAAGGATAAGGGTGAAGACCGTGAAGAAAGAATGCCGGGTCTGCCACTGCCGGACGATGCCGGCCAGGAGCCAAAAAATGGCCAGAAGGACCGCGAGGCCGAGGATGCCGTCCCGAACAAGCGTTTCAACATATTGGTTATGAAAGTTATAGCCAATAAATCCCCGAATCTTGCGATGGGGACCATCCGCCGGATTGCCGATATACATATTGGCGTCGATGTATTTCTGATCCAGGAGGTCCTGGCTGTCGCCGGGCGTTACTCCCAATAACCAGGCATGGTGCTCGTTGAGGATCTGCCAGGCGAAGCGCAGCTCCAGCAGTCTGATCTGCAGAGCATTAAAAGAATCTCCGGGGGCAAAATGGTCTCTTTTCACCATTTCGAGATCCCCGGCCATCAATTCCTGAAAGCGGGTTTTGATCGGGTTGTTGGTGAGTGCCAATACTCCCGCCAATGCAAAAGCGACGATCCCGGCGCCGGCCAACAGCTTCCAGTTCCCACGTGCGGAATAATTTCTTTTCAGGCTGCCTGCCACGATGATCAGGAAAAGGACCAGGATAAGCTTGGAAGAAAGCAGGAAGATCATCCCGCCAAAGAAGCCGACGAGAATGAGTTGAAGGGGTCTTCTTATTCGTCGCCAGCGTTGCGGCAGGATCAGGATGCCACCCGGCGTGAGCAGGTATAAGGCGCCGAAGAGGACATAGACGGAATAAAAGACCGCATTCTGCGAGATACAGGCGGTCAGCGGATGATAGAAAAAGACGGAGATATCCCCTGTCAGATGATAGTTCTGCATTGCGACCGCCAGACAATAGAGACAGGCCGCCGCCAGGATGGCGCAATAACCCGTCATCAATTGCTTGTACCCCCGGTCGTCGACAAAGTTTCCTACGGACAGAATAAAGGCTATCGCCACCAGCGTGGCATCTTTCGCGATGGCATCCGCGCCCTGTTTTACATTATGCGTGCGCATCAAACCGGCGGTTTCGATGACTCCGAAGATAAGATAGGCGAGGACGTATTTGTTGGCGAACGCCGTCTTTGCAATCCGGCCCGGCTTGTTATCCCACAATTTGAATAATGCCAGTGCGATGATGCACCAGGTGTTTATCCGGAACCAGGAAAAGACGGTGGTAAAGAGCACCGTGAGGGTCAGAACCAGATAAATAGTTTTCCTGTTCATCAGGAAGCGAGCCGGGTTTTGTCAGCGGGGAAATATTTGGCTTTGAGAATGGCGAAGGTGATCGCGGAGTAGCTGATGAGGAAACCCAGCACAAGACCCAGCAGGGGAAGCACCGGCGCGGGAACCAGCTTGCTCCTTTTCGAAGGGGTCAGTTCCTGCAGCAGATAGGCGCCGCGCAGGAACTTGAGTTTTTCCTGGAACTGCGCGATCCGGTCCATGCAGGCCAGTTTCTGCGTTGAAATATCGGATACATCGAGGATGAGCCGGGAGTTGGCGGGTTCGTCAGCCGCTGCAAAGCTGCGGATATAAGGCCTCACCGAATCCAGCCTGGCCAATTCGCTTTTCGATTGCGCGATCTGCTCTTCGAGGTTTTGCCGGCGGATGGCCAACCGCTCTTTCATATACTCACTGTTCCCGAATCCGTTCAGGATGCCTTGTTGTACGGCGGGAATCACCGAGGAATCGGCGACAACGACTTCGATCACCATTCCACTGTTCTCGTCGGCTCCGGGAATTACTTCCGCATTGATGCCGGATATTTGAGAAACGACGGAACCCGGTTGCTGAAAGATATTGCTGAGGATGGGATAGCCGCTCGTGTTCAACAGGTCTTCCCAGTTGGTAACGATGCGCATGGCCTGGGCATTGGCTATAACGCTTGATTGAACGACCATCTTCGCCTTGTAGTTTCGGGGCAGAAGGTAGTAGATAAAACCTCCTATGATCATTCCCAGAAAACTGCCGATCACGATCCTCCACCCATACGTGCGGACAAATTGAATGGCTTTCACAGCGATGGGAGTGAGATCCAGTTGGTCGTTCATATATAATAATATTGTTGAATATTATTTTGGCCGTTTATCAAAATAAAAGGCTCTCAAAAAATGCCACAAGGTAATCAATCATTTGATTAATTTCGCGAGTGATTAAAAGAAATTTGATATACAATTCTCTGCTTTCCGTAAGCCAGATATTGTTTCCGCTGATCATCTTTCCTTACACTTTCAAAATACTGGAACCTCAGGGCATCGGCCTGGTCAGTTTCGCCGACAGTCTCACCCAATACCTCATTTCATTTGCAGCCATCGGCATCCCGGTCTACGGAGTGATCGAGACGGCGAAGGTCCGGCATGATCCGAAGCGGCTGGCGAGATTATTCTCCGAGCTTGTATTCATTCAACTGATCATTTCGCTGTTTATCACGGTTGCGTTTATCGGGTTGATCTTTGCCGTTCCGAAGCTGGCCGATCACAAGCTGCTCTATTTTCTGAGCTGTGGTATCCTGGTGATGAATGCCTTTACGGTAGAATGGTTCTTTCAGGGGATCGAACGGTTCAAATACATCACGATCCGGACGATCTCGGTAAGGTTCCTGTTCCTGATCTCGATCTTTGTCCTGGTCAAAAAGAAGGAAGACCTGCTTCTTTACTATGGTCTTACTTTCATTACCGCCTTCCTGAACGGGGTGATCAATTTTTCCTATGCCCGCAGGGAGGTGCAGCTCGAGTATACCGGGCTTTCCTTCAAGCGTCATATGCGTCCGCTGTTGCACATCTTTTTCTCGAATGTGGCGATCAGCGTCTATATCCTTCTCGACACCGTGCTCCTTGGTTTTCTTACGGACGATACGGCGGTGGGTTATTATGCGACAGCGATCAAGATCTGCAAGATCCCCCTCGCCTTCATGACGGCGCTGAGCAATGCGCTTATTCCCCGCATCTCCGCGAGCTTTTCTTCCGGCAACCAGGAATATGTGCGGAACCTGGTGCAAAAATCCTTTGCGTATATCATCCTGATCTCGCTGCCTATCGGGGCTGGTCTGCTCCTGCTGGCGCCCGAGCTCGTGGCCGTGCTGGCGAATCAAAAATATGTTCCCGCGATCCCGGTGATCCGGACCATGGCGCCCCTGACCCTGATCATCGGGCTGAGCAATCTCTTCGGGATCCAGATCCTGACCTCCATGGGCAAGGAAAAGCTCACGTTGTATGCGGTGATCGTGGGAATGATCCTGAGCATCGTCTGCAATCTGTTGCTGATCCCGAGGTTCTCCTTCATGGGAACGGCATACACCACCCTGTTGACGGAAGGTCTGGTTACCGTAGTCACCGGCTGGTATGCGCTCCGGCATTTCCGCGTGAACCTGCCTTATAAAATTTTGTGGCAAAGCACCCTGGCCTGTCTTCTTTTCTATCCTTGTTACTATCTTGCCGGTTTATTGGTCGGGGAGGGGCTGGTCCGGATGCTGCTGGTGGTATCGATGGCGGCTGCGGTCTATTTCCTCGCCCAATACTTTGTCTTCCGAAACATCTTTGTAAAACAAACAATAGCTGAACTGCTGTCAAAAGTCCGGTATGGATAAATTCGATTTTCTCATTGTGGGCTCCGGGTTGTTTGGAGCGGTGGTTGCGCATGAAGCAAGAAAGAGGGGGAAGACCTGCCTGGTCGTCGACCGCCGGCAGCATATCGGGGGCAATACCTATTGTGAGGACGTGGAGGGCATCCACGTTCACAAATATGGCGCTCATATCTTTCACACGAATGACGAACGGGTCTGGAAGTATGTCAATTCGTTCGTGGAATTCAACCGGTATACCAATTCCCCCCTGGCGTATTATAAGGGCGAGTTGTACAACCTGCCGTTCAACATGAACACCTTTTACCAGCTCTGGAAGGTAAAGACGCCGGAGGAGGCGCGGGCAAAGATCGAGGAACAAAAAGGACAGTGGCAGGGCCGGGAGCCTGGCAACCTCGAGGAGCAGGCGCTTTCCCTTGTCGGGCATGACATCTATGAAAAGCTGATAAAGGGGTATACCGAAAAACAATGGGGCCGGAAATGTACCGAGCTGCCCGCCTTTATCATCCGCCGGCTGCCGGTGCGGTTTACTTTCGATAACAACTATTTCAGCGACAAATACCAGGGCATCCCCATCGGGGGTTATAACCGGCTGACGGAGGCCTTGCTTTCGGGCTCCGAGGTCCGGCTGGGGGTCGATTTCTGCAAGGAGCGGGATCAACTGGTTCCGCTGGCGCACAAGATCGTGTTCACGGGCCAGATAGATGAGTATTTCGACTACCGCTTCGGGCCTCTCGAGTATCGATCTCTCCGGTTCGAGCATGAACGTCTCGATCTGCCCAATTACCAGGGCAATGCCGTCGTCAATTATACGGAGCGGGAGATCCCGTATACCCGGATCGTCGAGCATAAACATTTCGAGTTCGGTACCCAGGCGCACACCGTGATCAGCCGGGAATATCCGCTGGAATGGAAGCCTGGACTTGAACCCTACTATCCCGTCAATGACGACAAGAATACCCGCGTCTTCAAACAATACCGGGAGCTGGCCGATGCCGAAGAGAATGTTCTTTTCGGTGGGAGGCTGGCCGAGTACCGGTATTACGATATGCACCAGATCGTCGCGGCGGCCCTCACGAGCGTCCGTTCGCTATTCCCCGAAGCAGCAATAAATGGCTAACAAAGTATACATCATCGTAGTCAATTATAAGAACTGGGAGGACACAAGGGACTGCCTGGACTCTCTGTCGCATAGCGATCATCCGGATTTTACGGTCATCGTTACGGACAATGCCTCCGGGAATGGTTCGCTCGAGACCCTCGCGGCATGGGCGGAGAAGAGAATGGAATACCGGCTGTTCCAACGCGCCGAGTGGGAACAGGGAGCCTTCGTCATTGCCGGGCTACCCCGGCTCGTCCTGCTGCAGAATGATCGTAACAAGGGTTTCGCCGAAGGCAACAATGTCGCCATCCGCCCGCTGCTGGAGGAGGATGCCTGTATATGGCTCCTGAATCCGGACATGACCGTGGAGAAGAACACGCTCTCCGCCCTTGTAAAATGTGCGGCCGACGGTCCCTTCAGGGCCATCACCGGCTCCGTGATCAGGGCTTTCGAAGCGCCGCATCCCATTCATTTATATGGCGGCGGAAGTATCAATTGGCGCGCAGGTACTGTCGAACTGCTAAAGACGGAAGCCGATCTTCCCCGGCTGGATTATATTTCCGGCGGCGCGCTTTTCACGCACACTGCGCACTTCAGGGAGATCGGTCTGCTGCCGGAGGAATATTTCCTCTACTGGGAGGAGACCGACTGGTGCAGCCGGGCAAAGCAGATGGGTTATCAGCTCCGGGTCTGCCGGGAGGCCGTCTGCCACGACAAAATAAGTACGACGATCGGCCGGGGATTCATGGCCGATTATTTCTATACCCGTAATGGACTGCTTTTCCTGTCCAAATTCAGGAAGGATCCCGCCGGCGTGGCCCTGGGGCTCACCTTTCTCCGATTCATGAAACGGGTGTCCACCGGCAAATGGAAACGGGCCTGGGGAGTCTATAAAGGCTACCGGTCTTTCTTAAAAATGCGATCCAATGAGAATAAATAGATACTTCCCATTCGTATTTGTTTATTTCTTCGTCAATTCCCTTGGGTTGCCCTGGGGGCTGCTTTATACGACGCTGTTGAGTCCATTCCTGTATGCCTGGATCGTAAGCGTCCGCAAAAAAGATGTCCTGCTGCCGTTTCTGCTTGTTTCAGCGCCCTTCATGGTCCGATGGTTCTGCTATAGCAATCTGGACGCGGGAAAACTCCTGTTATCCTGGGGGAACATGATGGGGGTCTATATTTTCGCGCAGACAGCTTATACCTTTGTAAAGTTCTGCCAGGACAAGGAGACGATCTTCTGGAGGATACTGGTCGTCAACTTTGCCTTTTGTCTTATTGCCCTGCCGTTTTATTTTTCAACGAACTTATCTCCGATCTTCTGGATCGAACAGGTCTATACCGAAGGGGTCTCGAACTTCAAGCGGTTCAAGTTGTTTACCTACGAAGCGTCGTATTATGCTACGCTGTTCACGCCGATATTCCTTTATTACTTCTATCAGATCATACTGAAGCAGAACCGGCGGAGCTGGCTGTTGCTGGCGCCGTTGCTTGCGATCCCCTATTTGATCTCGTTGTCCATTGGCGCGTTGATCTGTGTTTTCGCCGCCCTCACGATCGTCTACCTCGTGCATTTCGCCTCGCTGACCCGGAAAAAGAGGATCTTCAATCTTGTCATAACGGGTGTGTTGGCCGCGTCGGTTGGAGTGCTGGTACTGACGGTCTTTTTTCCGAAGAATGCTCTTGTCGTCCGGACCGAGAATGTCCTTTCCGGCCACGATATCTCCACGCAGGGCCGTACTTCGGATGCTTTTTACCTGGCTGAACGGATTCTCGAAAAACGGGATTCCTGGTGGGGTATCGGCCCGGGGCAGCTAAAGGTCATCGGCGCCGATATTGTCCGGCAATACTATCAATACCAGCCGGATATGGATATCATCACCATTCCGAACGCGATGGCGGAGACCCTGCTTGTCTTCGGCTGGATCGGGCTTTTCATCCGGATGGCGGTCGAGATCGGGTTGTTCGTCTATACAAAGCCCTGGAAGAACTATTATCGGCTGGCTCTTTTTACGTTCATGTTCTTCTACCAGTTCACGGGCTCATTTATTACCAGTACCGCGGAATATGCCATCTGGGTTCTGGCTTTTACCGATGGATTCCCGCAATTTGATCTTAAATTGCCGTCAATTTTTAAAAATAAGCTGAGTGATGCCTGAATGCAGAATCTGTAACAACGACAAGGATATAAAGGAATTCTACCGGGTCAAGGAGATGATGTTTGGCCTCGATGAGTATTTCGAGTATTTCCTTTGTCCGGTTTGTGGCTGCCTGCAGATCGTTTCTTTTCCCGAGAACATGGGGAAGTACTATGAAGGAGCCTATTACAGTCATTCACCGGATCGAAGCCTGATGAAGCGGTTGTCTACCCGGATGGCCGAAATGCGTGACAAGTCCGATCTCTTCAATGAAAGCCTTGCCGGCAAGATCATCGCCTTCTTTAAACCCGGGAGGGAAGAGATCCGTTTTATCTCTTATCTCGAGGGTATCAATAAAAGTTCCCGGATCCTGGACGTGGGTTCGGGGATGGGCTTTTACCTGCGAAGGCTCGAAGCGCTGGGCTTTACCGATCTCCGGGGGATCGATCCCTTTTTGAAGGAGGAGACTGTGCGATCAGGAAAGGTCACGATCCAAAGGAAATATCTGGCGGACTATGCGGAAAAGGATTTCAACCTGATCACCCTCCAGCACACGTTCGAGCATTTGCCGAATCCGAAGGAGACGTTACAGATGGTGTATGACCGGTTGGTGCCTGGCGGCTACTGTGTGATCCGGGTACCCGTTGTCCCCAACATGGCCTTCGAAGAATACCGGGAGAACTGGTTCCAGATCGATGCGCCGAGACATATTTTCATTCCTTCGATCGACGGCATGCGGCGACTTTGTGATCCGGCCGGCTTTCGGATGGAGGGCATTGTCTATGACAGCACTCCCAAACAGTTTTACATCAGCGAGCAATACCGGCAGGGCATCCCCCTGCTGAAACAAAAGAATGAGATCCCGGGCGACAGGATGGTGGAGTATGATCGGAAGACCGTTATCGCGAACAAAACCGGAAGAGGTGATCAGGCGATCTTTATTCTGCGCAAATAGTGGCTCAGGGATAAAGCCTTGTGCGGCCATTTATATACTCGTACGAATTCTCGAAGTGCGCGGATAGTCCGTCCCGAAAGGCGCTATTCAGGAATACGATGCGTTTCCACTTGTGGTCATCGAACAACAGGATGCCGAGTACACTGCGGAGATAGTAATTGGCCAGAACCAGCGGCGTATCCCATTTTTTCCCATGATATTCTTTGACTCCCCAGATGACATTCCGGATGACGAAGTATCGGAGCCAGAGCTTCTCATACTTTACCCGGACGCGGGGTTTTCCCAGCACCTGTTTGATATAAAAATGGGTGCTCGCGTTCTCTTTATGGAGCATCCTGCTGCCGGGGACGAGCACAATGCGGCCGAACCTGCTTAGACGCAGGGAGTACTCGATATCGTCGAAATGGAGAAAGAGTTCTTTTTTGGGCAAACCGATGGCCTTTATCGCCTTTGCGTTGACGATGATTCCCACGAAGGTGGCATAGCCCACCGGCACAGACGTCTTGTTGTATTCGGATTCGGAAACCGGCCGGCAGCCGTACTCTTTTGTCAGGCGGCGGTAGTCGTATTCCCCGCGGTGTACCAATTGGAGCTTGCCGTCCCTGTCGATGACCGATGTTGCGGCGGCGGCTATCGAATCTGCGTCCAGGAAGGGGAGCAGCTTTTCCAGTGCGTCAGGATAGGGCTCCGCATCGTCGTCCATCAGCCAGACCCAGTCCGGGTTTCCCTCCATCGCCTTCCCGATGCCGGTGTGCTGACCGCCGGATCCGCCAAGGTTTCCCTGGGTAACCACGGTGAGTCCCTGCTCGCCGGCCAGCCAGCCATCCGTACCGTCCGAACTGCCGTTGTTGACGACAATGATCTCCGCCAGTGGAACGGTCTGCCGTTTCAGGCCGGCTATGCATTCTTTCAGGAGGGCCAACCGGTTGAAGGTGACGACAACGGCGGTAATTTTCATGGCGCGAAATTAATAACTTCTTCTATTTTTGACAGATATTAAATAATAGAACCCAAACTGCCTGATATCCTGATGCCTACTCCATTAAAAACCTCTACCTATGTTCATTGGTTTGTTCTTCCGATCTTTCTCTTCTTTCTCTGGCCGCACGATTTTTACAATACGCCTGTTCCCGGCATCGATGCCTCCTGGAATATTGCCGTGCATCTTGCCCGCCAATATCATCTCGTATTCGGAAAGGACTTCGTCTTCACCTACGGACCGCTCGAGGTGCTCGAAACCCGGTTGCCGATAGCCATCAATCGTCTCCTATACCTGTTCTTCGATGTATATTTTCTGGGTACTTTCTTTTGGATCGTCCGGCGGCTGCTCAAGGCGAATGCCGGAGCGGGGACGCTGATCTATCTGTTTCTGTGCGTACTGGCGGCCGGAGGCATTACCCTGAATCAATGGTATTTTCTCTTCTTCCTTTATTTCCTGTTTTCCTATGTCGCGGAGAGAAATAACAGGACGCTGCTGGGTCAGGCCGCCCTGCTTTCCGTGATTAGCCTGTTCATCAAAGTGAGCCTGGGAATGACCACCCTCGCCATCTTCGTGGCGTTCCTGACCTTTAGCGTTGTTTTCAAGCGAATATCCTTCCGGCAATTTGCGATGTTCAGCGGGATGTACGCGGCGCTGGTCCTGCTTTCCGCCTGGTGGCTGAACGTATCGATCCCCGCATATATAAAGGGAAATCTTCAACTGATCAGCTACTATAACGATTCCATGATGAAGCCGCTGATCGGCGACTTCCGGCCTTTTATTTATCCTGCCCTGTGTACCGTTCTGGTGACATGCGCGTCGTTTCTTGCGATGCTGTACCGGTCCATTCGAAAAAGGCGGGTTCGGGAAGACGCCGATCTGCTTTTTATCTATTGCATGCTCGCCTTCAGTTCTTTTGTGCTGTTCAAGTCTTCGTTCGTGCGTTCGGGTACGCATATTTATCTGTTTTATGAGTACATCAGTCCATTAGCCGGTTTTCTTTTTCTTTATTCGCCGAGTCCGGCCAGGCGGCTTTCGGCTATCGCCAGCTGGGCCATCCTTTTGCCTGCGATCTGGGCGTTGCGAAATCTTCCCGGCAGCCAGCTTCCCGTGCTTAACAGTGCCCTGCCCGGAGGGATCAAAGCAAAGGCGGTGACTATCGGCCGTTACTTCCGGCAGGTGGTAGATTATGACCGTGAACTACGCCGGTCGGACAGTCTTCAAACCGCCGACAATGAGTACCGGAAGATCATCGGCAACGGTACGGTGGATGTCATTCCCATCGAGATATCCACCGTCTATTTCAATGGGCTCCGCTATAATCCGCGGCCCGTCATCCAGTCCTACTGCGCCTATAGCGAATATCTCGACGAGCTCAATTACCGGAAATACATGAGCGCTGATGCGCCGGACTATCTCATCTTCACCGTCGGCAGTGTCGATGAAAGGATCCCGTTCTTTGATGAGACGAGAACCAAACTTGCCATTCTCGACCGGTATGAAGTGGCGGGAAGAATAAAAGAGGACCTGATCCTCAGGAAAAGACCGACGGGGGGCCGGCTGCAGGAAACGGAAGAAGCGGATACAATGCAGGCGCCCCTTGGCGTCGTGATGCCCGTGAAAAGGAACGGCGGGATTCAGGTCACGCAGGTGTTCATTCGCTATTCTGCGCTCGGCACTTTTTTCCGGACGTTTTACCAGCCGCCCAGGCTGCACATCGTGCTCACGCTGGATGACGGCACGGTTATCACCCGGCAGGTGATCAAGCCCATTCTTGCCGATGGGGTCGTCCTCAATAAATACATCGATAGCCGAGATGAGTTCCGGCTGCTGATGGAAGTCGGGGGCCGGCTGAATACGAACATCCGGTCGGTGCTGATTGCAGCAGACGACCCGGCGGCGATGGGATTTGCAGACAGTGTCAAACTGGTAACGCGGACCTATTCGCTTGCGGCAATGGGCAGGGACAGTCTTGCGCTCGCGAATATTTCTTCCGAATATGATGCGCATCCACCGCGCGAGATAGATGCGAAACAGTATATTCCCGATTCCGTGCATAGTGGCTGGGACGATATTTCTTCTTCTTCCTTTTTTATCCGGATCGTCGGATATGCGTTCGGGGAAAAAGCCGATAACAGCGCCCTTGCCGTTCATCCGGCGGTGCGTTCCGGCGATAAGGTCTATGAATTCCCGTCGGAGGTTATGGAGCGGGCCGATCTGACCTTTGCCTTTAAACGGAAGGATATTCTTCACGCCGGTTTCAACGGGGGGATCATGAAATCGCAACTGCCGCCGGGAAAATACCAGGTGGGTGTCGTGATGTACGACCACCGGGATGGAAAGAAATACCTCAGTTTTACCGACAATCTGTTCAACAACCCGCCGCCTGAAACCACCGGCGGGGGAGGTCGTATCGACCCACGGAATACCGGCAAGGACAATTTACAGATGGCGGTAGACAGTCTTGTTCCTACCAATGACCAGGTGCTGATCAAGGGATGGGTATTCCTGAAGGGACCTGGTAAACCCGGCGAAGTGAGTTGGCTTGTCCTTCGCGGCAGGGCGCAGGATTACCGGATCCCCGTTCAGCATCTTTCAAGTGAAAAGGTAATCGGCTATTTTGGCGATTCGCGTTATGCCCACTGCGGCTTTCAGGCAACCGTGCAAAAGAGCGTCCTTCCGGAAGGGGTATATGATATTGGGGTTGCTGTTACCGGCCCGGGTGCGAAGGATACGTCTGTCCGGTTCGATGGCCGGCGACTGTACGTCGATACGGCGGAATCCCCGGAAAAGATCGCTAGTCTGCCTCCCGTAAAGGACTTTCCGCTGGGGATCGACGTGTTCAAGGATCAAAGGAACAGCATCACGCTGGCCGGTTGGGCGGTGGCCGATACCGGGAAAATAGATGACGATGCCGTGGAGGTGGTGTTCACTACCGGTAATACCAGCTTTATCGCACCGGCGCAGTTGCGGAGCCGGCCGGATGTAAAAGTGACCCTGAAGAGTACCTTGAACCTGGATAATTCCGGATTCTACGCCAGAATACCCAAGGCTGGGTTACCACCGGGAAAATACCGGATCGGCATCTATCTTCATCATAATGGAGAGCCGGGGGCAGTGAAGTTCATCGACCAGTTGATGGTAAAGGAATAATACTATATTTGCGCGTTCCATCCCGCAGCTAAAATCTCCATTGCTATGAATTTCGACAGAATCTATGAATATCGTTTCAAGGGTATCGATGAAGCAAAAAAGCAAGTGACCTGGGAAGAGATAGCCAATTTCATGTATAACAGGCTATCGCAACCGGGCAAGATCCTCGATCCCGCAGCGGGGAAGTGCGAGTTGATCAATTCGATCAAAAGCGGGGAGCGGTGGGCGATAGACCTGAACGATTATTTTATCAAAAAATATGCGGCGCCGGGGGTGAAGATCGTAATAGGCGACATCTTCAAGGTCGACCTGCCGCAAAACTATTTCGATGCGGTATTTGTGTCCAACTTCCTCGAGCATCTGAACTCGCAGGAAGAAGTGGCGGCCATGCTGGAGAAGATGTATGCCAGTATTCGTCCGGGAGGCAAGATCGCCGTCATGGGCCCCAATTTCAGATATACGTACAAGTCCTATTTCGACTTTGCCGACCATACGGTCATCCTTACCGAACTGGGACTCGCCGAGCATCTCTATGGAGCGGGATTCGAGATCGACAACATCTATCCCAAGTTTCTGCCGCTTTCGTTCAGAGGCGGAATTCCTGTGAGCCGTTTTCTGGTGAAGACCTATCTTTCCTTACCCCTGGCCTGGCGTGTGATGGGTAAGCAGTTTCTCCTGATTGCCACCAAGCGGTAGGATCGGTTTGTTGGCAACCTGGGGTTTTTTCTGGTAATCTCCCCGGGAAAAGAATTTTTCGATGAGGCAGTAAAGGAGGATAAAGAAATAGCGGCTTCCCATTTCCCGGATCTTCAGCTTGGAAACCCCGGTTTTCCGGTTTGTCCAGGAGTTGGGCAATACGGCATAGCTGTATCCCCGGACGATCGCCTTCAGAGGCAGTTCGAGGGTCAGGTTGAAATGGTGGGCAAGAAAGGGTTTCAATCCCAGGATGGTTTCTTTCCGGTATAATTTGAAGGCATTGGTCGCGTCGTTGTAGCGAAGTCCCAGCGACACCTGCACGATGGCGTTGGCCATCCGGTTGATCATGAGCTTCAGCTTCGGATAGTCATAGGTCTTCCCTCCTTTTACAAACCGGCTTCCGAACACACAATCATACCCTTCCAGCATCTTCCGGTAGAAGCGGACCAGGTCGGCGGGAGAATCCGAGAGATCGCCCATCATTACCGCTACACAGTCGCCGGTAAAGCTTTCCAGTCCAAAGATCACCGCGTTCCCGAATCCATTCGGGCGGGTATTATTGACATAGGTAACCCCGGGGAGTTCCGCTTTCAGGGCTTTCAGGATCTCTTCCGTTCTGTCTTTTGAGTGATCATTGACGACGACGATCTCGAAGGGAATATCCTCCTTCACGAGTTCCGACCGGATCGCCCGGACACTTTCCTCGATGGAACCCTCTTCGTTATAGGCAGGTATGACAACGCTTAGTATCACGGCTATTGAATTATTAATGTGCGACTCTCGACACGGTGGCGTCGTGGATCTGGGTCAGGATGTCCATGAGACCGAATTTCCAGTTCCATCCGGGAAAGTGCGACTTGAATTTGCTGACGTCGCTGATCCACCAGATATGATCACCGATGCGATTGTCCTCCGTGTAAATATAGTTCATTTTTTTGGCTGTGATCTGTTCGCAGAGGGCGATAGCCTCCAGCATCGAGCAATTGGAGTGTCTGCCTCCGCCGGCATTGTAGACCTCCCCGGAACGCGGATTCTTATAAAACTCCCAGAACATATTCACCAGGTCCCAGCTGTGGATATTGTCCCTCACCTGTTTGCCCTTGTAGCCGAAGACCGTGTATTGATCGCCCGTGATGGCGCATTTCATCAGGTAGGACAGGAAGCCATGCAGTTTAGCGCCGGAATGATTAGGGCCCGTGAGACAGCCGCCCCGGAAAATGCCGGTCTTCATTCCGAAATACCGCCCATATTCCTGGACCAGGATATCGGCGGCCACTTTGGAGGCGCCGAAGAGAGAATGTTTTGTATGGTCGATGCTCATGAGCTCATCGATCCCGTTCTTGTAATAGGGATGTGCTTCATCGATCTCCCAGCGTGTTTCTGTTTCTTTCAACGGCAGGTAGTTGGGGGTGTCGCCGTACACTTTATTTGTGGAAGTGAAAATGAATACGGCTTCCGGGCAATGAAGCCGGTTCATTTCCAACAGGTTCAGGGTGCCGTTGGCATTGACCGAAAAATCCGTGAACGGTTCACGGGCGGCCCAGTCATGGCTGGGTTGGGCGGCGGTATGCAAGATCAGTTTTATATCGGTGCCATATTCCTTGAACAGCGTGTCCAACGCGGCCGCATCCCGGATATCTGTGCTGTAGTGTTTATAGTTGGCAAGGTTCTCTTCGAGCCGGCGCTTGTTCCATTCCGTGGAACTGCCTTCGCCAAAAAAATATTGGCGGAGGTTGTTGTCGATCCCAAGGATAAGGTCGAATTTGGAAGCAAAGAAATTGACCGCTTCGCTGCCGATCAAGCCGGCGGAACCGGTAATGAGTGCTATTTTCATTTTACTAGTTTGCTATCTGTTTCAATTGTTTTTACCTGGTCGTCCACTGCGACCCTCAGCCAGACGGTATTCTCGCCCGGTTTTAATTCATCTGCATGGATCCGCGCCCGGAATCCCCCGTTCTTTAACAGAATAGAATGAAAGAAGGGGTTGAGGTCAAATCTCGGGATTTGTTTCGAGGTGAAGAAAACAGGTGCGGAGTCAGCCTGGTTCTTTAAACCGACAAACACCTGCTGATGGTTGGTGGATTTTCCTTGCAGGAAGGCAAATCCGTCTATGAGGTAGTCGTTACCCGTCCTGTAAATCCCGTGTATGCTCCTTTGCATTTCTATGTCGGAGTGGCCGGGGTCTGCAGGAGCCAGTTTCCGGGAGAAGGGGAAATAGGTGTTTATTTCTTTTTCGCCTGGCATATAATAGATGTGCAACTGATTGGACCAGTCGATGAGATGGCGTTGGGTCGGGGTCTCCGGGTTGTTCGGGTAAGCGATGGACGGGGCGCCGGTGCGGGTGCAGAGCATTTCGAGATAGACCGTTTCCTCCCTGACGCTCAGGTATTCATAATGTTTAAGATTGATCGAAACAAAGTACCACCCAGCCAGTAGCAGGAGGGTGGCCGTGGCCAGTCTGGTCCGCGTGGACCGTGGTACGAGGAGCCATCTGTCGGAATAGGTTTCGATGAGCCAGAAATAGAGGGCGATACAAAAGATGCAGCCGTTGATCCTATACCGGGATGCTCCGGCTATTTCGAGTCCCATCCACGATCGGTTGACAGCTGCGAGCGCTGCCGTGATGATGATAAAGAGCATCACGGAGTAATTGAACGGGTTCTTCTTATAATACTTCTGCCGCGTGATGTGGATGAATAACAGGAAGAACAAGGCCCCGATGACGGCTGTGAAGCTGATCGACTCCTGGCTGTCGTTGGTAAAGACGAGGAAATAGTCGAAGGCATTCCCCAGGAAGGCAAAGACGAACAGAATGGTCCTGACCTTGAAGTCGCGGAAGAGAATATCCAGCGTGGTGCCCTGGGGCTTGTGAAAGCCATAGAAGTAAAAGAGCAGCACCAGGCCAGTCATGCCAATGTACAATAGGAGATTTTTATATTCCCTTTTGTAGAGCAGGATCAGCAGGGAAATGGGGAAAAGCGCCAGGCCCGCGCCCTGTGTGAGAAAGGCTGCGAAAAAAAATATGCAAGCCACCACCACCTTCTTTCTTCCCGGGTCGGGTGCGGTGAGAGAGGCGAGGCTTAGCAGGATAAACAGGTGGACCACGAAATTCGCCAGAGCACAAACGGCGAAGGTCATGTTCTCCCAGGAAGCAAGGTTGAACAGAAAGACCGTAACAGGAAAAAAGAGAACGAGCGACAGGTTGAGGCGCAAGAATTTTCGAAGGAAGATAAGCCCCATTCCGACAAGCGAAAGATTCCCTATGAAGGACAGCACGTTGAAATTAACCTGGTGTTGAATCTTAAAGGAAATGATCGACCAGAGGCGTGAAAAGACGATCCGGTGTTCATTGTGCTGGGCAAAGATGAGGCGCAGCTTTTCCAGCCAGGAGTGGGTGCTGACATATTGATCGAGGAATTGCAGGACTGCCGGATAGTCATCGTTGACGGGCGCATTCACCGTATAGCGAAAGAAGAATCCAAAAAAGCAGATCACCGGTGTCAGAATAAGGAGGATAGCCGGGGCCTTTTTTATCAGTCGCATTTGTCGGGGTTATTTTAAAATGCTTTGTAATTGTGCTTCGTTAGCTCTAATCCATTCAAAAATATCATTAAATATCATATCAACCGATCTCCTGGGCTTCCACCCCGTTGATTTCGTGATATCGGAGTTATCGGTAATATAGATACGCAGATCGGCCTGCCGGGTGTTGGGTTCCTCCGCGATGTTGAGCCTGTTGCCTGTGATCCTTTCACAGAGGGCCGTCATTTCCCGGAGGGAGGCGCTTCTGCCGAGGCCGCCGCCGGCATTGAAGACCTTGCCTTCGAACAGTCCGGGCTGATGGATCTGAAGATCGATCAGGTCTACGAGGTCATCGATATGGAGGATATCGCGCACCTGTTTGCCGGCGCCGCCGTAGCCGATATATTTCAGGGATCCTTTCCAAAAATGTTTTGCCATCCAAAGGGTGACGACACCCTGGTCGGTCTTGCCCATCTGCCGGGGGCCGGCGATCACGCCAAAACGGGTGATGGCTGCCTTGAGCCCATAAAAGGCTGCGTATTCATGGATAAACAGTTCGGAGGACAACTTGGTCGTTCCGTAAAAGCTTCGGGCGCCTTCGAGACTCAGCTTTTCGGAGATCCCGGCGGGAGAGATGCCGTCGATGGCCTGGTTCGGGGCGAAGGAGAAGCGGGTGGGCTCTTCTACGAAGGCTGCCTGTTCGATCTTGTTGATCGGGTAGACGCGGCTTGTGGAAAGGAAAATGAGCGCAGCCTTTTGTTTCAGACAGGCGTTGAAACAATTGATGGACCCATAAAGGTTATTGTTGATGACATAGGTGGGATCGGAGTCCAGTCCGGCGGTGACGGAAGGTTCGGCGGATGCTTCTATCAGCACGTCGAAGGGGCCCGCGGCCTGCAGGTCTTCGGCGTTGCGGATATCGCCATGAATAAAGTCGATGCCCTTTTCCCTGAAGGCGGCCAAATTGAGCTCGGAACCCCTTCGTTTCAGGTTGTCGAAGGCGACGAACTGATAATCCGGATATTTATCCTTCAGCTTCAAACAGAGGTTCGAGCCGACGAATCCTGCGCCACCGGTGATCAGAATGGTTTTCTTCATGTATTAGATTTATACGCGTTGTCAATAGATCTTCGGATGGCCATTGCCGTTCCGGTCCAGGTGAATTGTGCGGCTCTTTTCAGCCCGGCTGCTTTTTTCTCTGCGTAGCGTTGCTGGTCACCGAGCAGTCCGTCGATGGCCCTGGCGATGGCGGCGGCATCTTCCGGGGCAGCGTAGGTTCCCGCTTCGCCGCAAACTTCGGGGAGGCTGGTCCTTGCGGCGAGAACGACGGGTGCGCCGGATGCCATTGCTTCGAGCGGTGGAAGTCCGAAGCCTTCCGCAAAAGAGGGGAAGCAGAAAATGGTGCAGAGGGCATAGACGCCCGGGAGGTCTTCGTCACTCAAGCCGCCGGCCATCACGACTCTGCGGCCGATGGCCGGTTCGGACAACAGCGCTTCGAGTTGGGGCTCTTTCCAGTCCGCCTTTCCCACGACGACGAGGGGGATATCCGTGTCCTGCAATAGCGGCAGGGCTTTTAGAAGATTCTCCAGATTCTTTCTGACGTTCAGCCTGCCGACGAAAAGCAGAAACCGGGGAGGCAGTTTCAGGCGCTGTTGTATGTCCTGCAGGACGGCGGGATCCCAGGCCGGAAGAGGTTTGAACACGGGCGAGACGCCGAGGGGAACGATATCGATGCGGCCGGCGTCTTTTACGTAGCGGTAACGCACCAGATCAGCCGCAACGAATTGGGTCGTGGCTGTGACGCGACGCGCCCTCCGGGTGAGAAAGGGCATCGTGGTGAAATACAGTCGTTCCTTCCAGGTGAAGAATTGCGGAAAGTCACGGAACAGGACGTCGTGGACAAAGGCGATCGCGGCCGTACGCCGGGATATTGCCGGGAAGGTCTGGTAGATCACGAGGTCGAGCTTCCATTTTTTATAGTACCGGGGCAGTACGAACAGGTTGGAAAGCTGGTTCATCCCCGCCCATACATATTCGACGTGAATATTGCCACCCTGGAACGGGAAGCCCCGCGACTCGTCTCTTTTATCGAGGAAAACCACCCATTCGATCTCAGGATAAAGCCGGAACAGTTCGGGAAGCAGGTTTTGCAACACGATCCGGGTGCTTACCGGTCCTGTATAGATGGATTTTGCGTCGATGCCTATTCTCATTTTATCGTTTAGTCTGACTTAATAAGACCTTTTCATATTCATCGATGATCCCCGGCCAGCTATAGCGGTGGTGGATCTTCCCGATATTCCGTTCTTTCCAGGCCTTTCGGGTGGTTGGGTCGGGGATTGTCTCCAGCACCTGCCGGACGGCATCCGGGGATGAAAAATAGCAGGCCTCGTCTTCCAGTACGGCCCGGTTGAAAATATTGTCGTGCGCGGCGATCAAGGCTCCGCAGGCCATGGCTTCCAGCAGGGAAGGGTTGGTCCCGCCGACGGAATGCCCGTGAAGATACAACGCCGAGTAATGCCGCAGGGAGTGAACCACCGGCGCGTCATAGATCGCACCGACGAACTTCAACCGCTCATGCCGATAGGTGTTGACCATTTGTTGTCCGAAAGCGTTGCCCGGGTTGCCGATCAGCACGAGGGGTTTGTCCTTTTTCGTATCCATCCACCCACGGATGATCATTTCGATATTGTTCTCCGGCTCCATCCGGGCCATCAGGAGATAATATCCTTCGGGCTCGAGGCCCCAACGGCCGGGGATGGCGGGATCGAAGGTCTGGGGGATCTCGGCGCCATAGGGGATGAAGACGGAGGGGCGCTGATATTCTTTGAGGAGATGTTCCTGGATACCGAGGGAGTCGGCGATCAGCAGGTCGCCGCGGCGTGCGGCCCAGCCCTCTGCGCGTTTGAGGAACTTGCGCGTCATCGGACCATACTTGCTCCGCTTCCACTCCAGTCCATCCATGTTCACGATGTTGGACATCTTCCTGGGCCAGATGCGATGCCATACGGAGTTACTCGTATAGCCTAATTGGAGAAGGACATCGAAATCCCTTTTGCGCGCGTCACGAAGACAATTAAAGTCATAGATGAACTGGCCTGCCGTGCCGATCCGGCTTTCCCAATCGGTGCAATGGATGATGTGGATGCCCCGCCATTCGTTCTCCCTGTAGGGGTGATCGCTTGAGTTATAGACCCAAACCGAGTGTCCGCGTTCGACGAGCCCCTGTGACAGGTATTCTGCAAATTGCTCGAATCCGCCATAGGCATTGGGAATTCCACGTGTGCCCAGAATACCGATCTTCATAAATACTTTCTATTTTCCGGCCGCCGTTCAAAAATTTTGCAAATGTAATTTTATTTTTGCCATTTATGACGTTATCGATCGTTATTCCCGCTTATAATGAAGGAGGGACCATCCATCTTATACTGGATAAGATCAGGGCGGTGGAATTGATGGCCGGTCTGAAAAAAGAGATCATTGTCGTCAATGACTGTTCTACGGACAATACCGAAGCTGCGATCCTCGATTATGCCGGGCAACATCCGCAGCTGGATCTGAAATATCATAAGCACGAGGTAAATAAGGGCAAAGGCGCGGCGCTCCATACCGGCATAGAAAAGGCCTCAGGGGATTATATCATCATCCAGGACGCCGATCTCGAATATGATCCACGGGATTATAACGATCTGCTGCAACCTGTCGTCGAGGGTTTTGCCGATGTCGTCTACGGCAGCCGGTTCATGGGGGCAAAGCCGCACCGGGTCCTGTTCTTCTGGCATTCCATCGGGAACAATATGCTGACGCAACTCTCGAATATGTTCACCGATCTCAACCTGACGGATATGGAAACCTGTTACAAGTTGTTCAAAAGTCCTGTGATCAAGGGGCTCCGGTTGCAGGAGAGGCGGTTCGGGTTCGAGCCGGAGGTCACGGCCAAGATCGCCCGGATAAAGAATATCCGCATTTATGAAGTAGGCATTTCCTATTACGGACGTACCTACAAGGAGGGCAAGAAGATCAGCTGGAAGGATGGGTTCCGGGCTATTTACTGCATTCTTCGATATAATCTGTTAAAATCGCATTAACCGCTTAGTGGTATTTTTTAGACCGGAAATTTTTCGTTTCTTTGCGCAGAGGTACTTTATTTGATTGAATTTCAATCAAGTTACACTACACAAGAGAACTAATTGCAAGTCAGGGATCCATACAGGGTCCCCCGGGGGAATCCCAGGATGTTTCAGACTCCTGGCGGCTATCACAGTACCGAATTCCCTTTCGAGATACGATCGATTGCCACTTAAGAAATTTAAGTTTTTTCCTAAGCAATAAGTTGTATGAAAAAGTGTTATAGTTAGCATCTTATAAATAAAGTTTCCATCGGCGGCGTGGTGAATTAAACGATCATTCAGGAAATACGTCGAAGGAGTTCGTTCAAACAGTGGAATTTGAGGTAATTGGCTAGTTAAGTGGATTTTAGGATAGATATTAAGAAAATTAATCGGACGTTAAATCTAATTAAACCTTCGGTCTTATGGTGGAAACCACGTGCATCGGAAAAACCAAGCTGAAAGAAGAGAGTATTAGCGAAAGAAAGGCTGTCAATCTTCGGGAATATATCGACCAGCGACACAATTTCCTTCTGGCAAAACGGATCTTCGATATCACGCTTTCCATCTTTGTTCTTGTCTTTGTCTTCAGTTGGCTCTTCCCCATTCTTTATTTGCTGATCAAGCTGGACTCGAGAGGTCCCGTCTTCTTCGTGCAGAAGCGCGTCGGTTTTTTGGGTCGTTCCTTTCCCTGTTTGAAATTCCGGACGATGTATGTGAATGCGGAGGCTAATACCAAACAGGCTACCGACGATGATCCGCGTGTTACACGGGTCGGCCGTTTCCTCCGGACTTCCAACCTCGACGAGATCCCTCAATTTCTCAATGTGCTTGCAGGTCACATGAGCATCGTAGGCCCGAGGCCTCATATGTATAAGGATTGCGCCAGCTTCTCCAAAGTAGTGGACGCCTATAAATTTCGCAACCTGATGAAGCCCGGGATTACCGGTCTTGCACAGGTGAAGGGCTACCGCGGTCCTGCGCAAAGCTTCGATAAGATCTTCCGCCGTTATCAATGGGATACTTTCTATGTCCGTAATGCCAATTTCTGGCTGGATCTCCGCATCGTTCATTACACGGCCATGCAGACTTTCTCCTTCCTGCTCAGCAAGTTTATCGTGATCGATGACGTTCCCGCAACTACCTCGATCAATGCGGAATGGATCGAGCCGAAGAACGTGCTTAACTAATTTTTAACTTCTTTCACCAGTCGTCCTTCCGACGGACGTGTCAATTTCACGGTTTTTCGTGTTCACCCTGTACAGGGGCGTGTAAAATGCTCATAGAGTGCTGTATTCCAGTGCGGGAGAGGGCTTCTTCCTTTTTATTATTTAACAGATTTTGGTGCAACGTTTTTAAGATATGCCTTGTCAAAGGGCTCGTAGATAGGCTTTACCCCGACCTCCGGCCAAAATCCGGCCCTCGAAAGCGGATGCGGATATGGGTTTCAATGGCACCGTTCTTGCTAAAGAGACAATGGAGCTTTGAAATTCATAATATGAATTAACAAGGATTTTGCTTTTTTTTTAGAGCAAACAACGTAAAGGTAGTCGTGAAGCGTATCAGTTGAGAAAAACCAATCCTTCGTAACATGCAGAGCACAATTGTTGAATCGTCCGTTCGTTGTCCGGAAAACTGGGACCTGGGAAAGTGGCAGTTTATTCGTGCCTATTGGAGTGATAGGTACAATTATTTGATTTACAAGAGAATAATGGACTTGGTGACTTCACTTGTGGTCCTGCTTCTCATCTTTCCGTGGTTGTTCCCCATCCTGTACGTGCTTATCAAGCTGGATTCAAAGGGTCCGGTATTCTTCAAACAGAAAAGGGTTGGTTTTCTGGGGCGGACCTTTTGGTGCTATAAGTTCAGGACAATGCATGTCAACGATTATGCCGACACCCGCCGGGCTTCCCGCAATGATCCGCGTGTGACCCGGGTCGGCAAGTTCCTGCGTAACACCTGTCTCGACGAAGTACCCCAATTCATCAATGTCCTTTTGGGACATATGAGCATTGTGGGTCCCCGGCCTCATATGCTAAAAGATTCGAATGAATTTGCAGACCTGGTTTCCAATTACCAGTTTCGCAATATGGCCCGTCCCGGTATCACCGGCCTTTCCCAGGTGAGAGGATATCGCGGTCCGGCCACGACCTTCGAAAGCATCATTCGCCGTTATCAATGGGATTCGTACTATATCCGCAACATCAGTTTTTCCCTTGACATCAAGATCATGGTGGGTACGGCATTGCTAATGATCCGGTCTGTTTTTTACCGGGATCAGCCTGTACCCCTCGATAACAATCGGCCCGTTTATAATTCGGAACCTTTGGTGACAGCCAAAAAGATTGCGTAAATGCGTCGCGCCTCCGTACAATTTTGTTGTATATTCGAAGTGTGAGCATCAACCGACGCACCGCCATCCGGCGACTGGCACTCATCTCAGCAGGCGCGGCACTGCTGCCCTCCTGTTTTCATGAGCAAACGGGCGATAAGATCCCGCTCAGGAATCTCAGGATCGACGACGACCAGCAGCAACTGTTGGAAGTCCTGACGGTCACGCTTATTCCCACTACCGACACACCCGGCGCAAAGGAAGTATCCGCGCATCGTTTCGTCTGGAAGATGCTGGACGATTGTGCTACCGCGGATGATCGGACGAAGTTTCTGAAAGGCATGGGGCAATTCGATGCCGCGGCAAGATCGGCGGGTGGCAAGCCCTTTGCCCGGCTGGAACCTCCTCAACGTGAATCGCTGCTCCGGGCCATCGAATCGAAGAAAATGCAGGACGCCGATCTCGACTTCTTCTACTCTACAACCAAAAAGCTGACAATCCTGGCTTACACTTCCTCGCAATACTTTCTCACGAAAGTGCAGGTGTATGAACTGGTCCCCGGCCGCTGGCACGGCTGTGTACCCGTGGAGGCGCCCGCCGGGAAAGCTGCCTGACCCCTTAATTATTTTTATTTGTCATGGGAGACGTTCTGAAAAACAGTCATTTCGATGTGATCGTCATCGGCTCCGGGATGAGCGGCGGCTGGGCCGCAAAGGAATTCACGGAAAAAGGCTATAAGACCCTGGTCCTTGAAAGAGGTCGGGAGGTGCGTCATCTCAAGGACTATCCGACCACCAATATGATGCCCTGGGAGTTCGAACACAGGGGAGAGGTCCCGGCCGGGATCAGGGACGCCAACCCGGTAGTCAGCAGGTGTTATGCCTTTCGGGAGGACGCGATGCACTTCTTTGTAAAAGACACGGACCACCCCTATGTACAGGAGAAACCATTCGATTGGATCCGCGGCTACCAGGTCGGCGGCAAGTCTCTCGTATGGGCAAGGCAAACCCAGCGTTGGAGCGACTTTGATTTCGAGGGACCCGCCCGGGATGGGTTTGCCGTAGACTGGCCGATCCGGTATAAAGACCTGGCTCCCTGGTACAGTTATGTCGAAAAATTTGTGGGAATTTCCGGCAACAAAGACGGTCTCCCCAATTTACCGGATGGGGAATTCCTGCCCTCGCTGGATTTGACCTGCGTGGAAAACTACTTCAGGGACGTCGTGGCAAAGAGGTATAAGGACCGGCATGTCATTTATGGCCGTTGCGCCCATCTCACCGAACCTACGGCCCTTCATCTTCAACAGGGCCGGGCTCAATGTCAGAAGCGGAATCTTTGCCAGCGGGGATGCCCTTTCGGGGGATATTACAATTCCAATGCCACCACGATCCCGTGGGCCGAACGCACCGGTAATCTGACCCTCCGGCCTTTCAGTGTCGTGCACTCGATCCTGTATGACGAGAAGAAGAGACGCGCGAGCGGTGTACGGGTCATCGATGCCAATACGAAAGAGACCTTCGAATACACTGCACCGATCATCTTTGTCAATGCCGGCGCGCTCAATACCAATCTGATCCTGCTGAACAGCATCTCCGCGCGTTTTCCTCAAGGCCTGGGGAACGACAACGGACTTTTGGGCAAGTACGTGGCATTTCACAATTACAGGGGACATATCTCCGCCGAATTCGATGGGTTCAGGGAGAGTACGACAGACGGCCGCCGGCCAACCGGCGCGTATATCCCCCGATTTCGCAACGTCATTCACCAGGATAAGGACGCCGACTTCCTTCGCGGCTATGCAGCCGGTTTCTCCGCGTTTCGATCTTTCGACCGGCCGACCGAAGGATTCGGCCTTGCGTTGAAGAAGAACCTGGGCAGCGGTACGCCCGGCCCCTGGCGTGTCGGCTCTCATATGATGGGAGAGACGATCCCCAAGGAGACCAATACCGTCAGCCTCGACGGAAGCCGGAAAGATGCCTGGGGGATCCCGCAGCTGAAGATCAACATCAGCTATGACGATAACGATGAGAAGATGCTGAAAGACTTCTTTACCCAAATGACAGAAATGTATACCGCGGCGGGATTCACGAATATCCGGACCGGTGATTCCGGCCAGGCGCCCGGTCTCGATATCCATGAGATGGGCGGCGTCAGGATGGGTAAGGATGCGAAGACTTCCCTCCTCAATCAATGGAACCAGCTCCACACCTGTGAGAACGTATTCGTCACCGACGGGGCCTGCATGACCTCTACCTCCACGCAGAACCCATCCCTGACCTATATGGCTATCACCGCAAGGGCCGTGGATCATGCTATAAAACAGTTTGGTCGCATATAAAATCAAGATCCGATGAAAAGTTTTTTGTTGTCTTTGATTGCATTTGGCGCCATCGCCGGCGTGCTCAACCTGGGGTATTACCAGGAGTGGTTTCGCACCAAGCCGGTGCAATACTGGTCGGACTTCGTAAAAGAAAAAGAGGATACGGCCAGCGAATATGCCGTCCGGGTACAACGTTATGGGGTTACTTATTCCATCAGCATGCGCGTACTGGATGCCGTGCTGAAAAAGAAAATGCCGCATGCCGTGATCCTGTTCGAACCGAACAGCTATTATCGCGACTCCCTGCACATCTATCCCAATGTCAAGGCGCCCGAACCTGCGGTGTTCTACTACTATACCGGGCTGGAGGGAGTATGGACCAATTCTCCCAATGTGAACAAGGCCAATTTCCTGCTTCGGATCAGCCGGCGGGGAGCCGGCCTCGACACGATCCGCGGACCGCAGCATTTGCAGGAGATCCTTGCACGTTATAAAAAATATCCTCCCATCCTATAATTTTCTATGCCTTTACTCGCTTTCATCCTGCTTCTTTTGTGCTTCCTGGCTTCGGGATATGGGATCCTTTCCTTTTTCGACCTGCGGCTGAAAGCCGTCTATACGATCACGCTTTCCCTGTTGCTGGGCCTTGCGCTGGCCTCCTTTATTCCATTCCTCCTGCAGCTCCTGTACATCGAGATCAGCCCATTATCGGTATTTGGTTGTCTGGGTCTCGCCGCCGTCCTGTTGAATACCCGGGTACTGGGCCGGATGCGGAAGGAGGGTTTTGGTTGGATCCGGGGTTCCCTGCCGCGGCTGCGGTTCGAATTGAAACCCTATGAGATCCCTTACTGGGTGGTCATCGGTTTCCTCATCTTTGTCAGTGTCTGGCGGGCCTACTATCTCCCCCCTACTTCCCGTGATGCGCTCTCCGGGCCGGAGGCGATCGCCGATATTGCCGTCCGCGAGCATACGCTGATCAACTCCTTTTTCGGCATCGATCTGTGGTCGACCAACAACCAGTTCAAGTCGCCGTTCCTGATCTCCCTGCAGGTGATCTATAAGATGGCCGGTTTTCCTTTTGGACAGATCTGGCTGAGCGTCGTATTTATCAGCATCACCGTTTTTTTATATAATGTCCTGAAAGAACGGTTGCATCCCCTTATCGCCGGGCTGCTGCTGTTGTTGTTCGTCATGACGCCGGAGATGTATGCCTATACGTTCATGATCCTGTATGATTACAGTAACATGGTGTTCTTTTTCCTGAGCGTATATTTCCTGTTCGCCTGGATGGGGGGTGGCAGCCTCCGGCAGGATGAGTCCGTTCCCGGCGAGACGGCGGGGGATAGGGGCGGCGGCAGTTCCAGGCAATTCCACTTTGCGGCGTTGCTGATGGGTATCGCCACGTATATCCGGAGCGAGACGCTGGCGCTTGCATTGCTTTTCATCCCGCTGATCCTGCTGGTGCAGCGGCGGCGGAAGTTGCCGGTAAAGCAATTGTTGATCGCCGATGCCCTCTTTCTCCTGCCTTCCCTGATAGGGTATTATCTACCTTCCCAGCTGTACATCAAATACTATCTTCCGGTGCATTATGATATCGGGGGGCTTCTGAACGATCATTTGTCTTCGTTGCAGCCTTTGTTCCAGCGATATGGAGATATCGTCACCCGGCTGATGGCCGGCGAATTTGCCGTGCATCTCTGGGGGTATTTCTTTTATCTCGCGGCGATCCTCTTCGCAGCGGAGGCGATCGTTCTTCGGCGGTTCAACCGCGAGGCCCGGAACTGGCTGTATGCCATCGTCGTACTGTATCTGGGTCTGGGAGCTCTGGGCTGGTTGCTGCCGATGATGAATCTCAATGAAACGACAAAGCGGGCGATGTTCAAGATGTTGCCGCTCGTGCTGTTATATCTGGCGAATAATGGGTTGTTGATCCGGCTGTCGGAGGCTATCTCCCGTTGGGAGGCCACACCGTTGAAATGGGGATTGGCCGGCGCTGCTGTTTCTGGCAAGCCTGCGGCTGCGGCGGCTAAGGCTGTGCTGACCAAGACGGGGAAGACGACGGTCGCTTCCGCCGGTAAGACGCCTGCGGCGGGCGGGTCGAAGACGGCTCCCGGGGCGCCTTCGAAGAAGAAAAAGAAATAGTTCGGTCCGTGCGGTCGATCGCTCTCGTATGGTCTCTTATGCCTTGTCTTTTGGAACCGCCGCTTTGAATGCCGCCACGATCGAGTCGTTGTCCCGCAACAGGAGGCTCTCATTGACATGGAGATGGATGGCTCCATCCAACTCGTCGGGGAACGGCATGCGGATGGCATCCTTTTCCGCCAGTAATTTGGCCAGCGCCTTTCCATCGACGCCTTTGTCCGTCCGCAGATGGAACAAATTACAGCCGTTGGGGACGGGGTGGACTTTTATTCCGGGAATGGTATTCAGGGCGTCGAAGAGCTTATCGGCTTTTTCCCTGGTGGCCTGCAGCCGCAGCTCGATCCCGTCCAGCTGATGAAGGGCCATCGCCGCATTGGTCCAGTTTTGATACATCGATCCGCCATGGACCTTGACCAGGTGGGTCATCGGTTCGATCATCTCTTTCGATCCGCAGAGGACGGCGCCGGACGAGGCTCCCAGGTATTTATAAAGACAGATATATACGGTATCGAAAAGCGCCGAGTAGTCGCGTACGCTGACCCCCGACCAGGCGGAAGCCAGATGGATGCGGGCGCCGTCCAGGTGCAGTTTATAGCCCTTTTCCCGCCACCAGGCGCTGATCTTTTTCAGGTCTTCGATCGGGAACACCTGGAAATTGCTGCGCCGGACGGGGATCTCGATCGAGAGCGCCCCGATACCGGTGGCGAAATATTCGCCTTTTTCCGCATAGTCGACTTCCTTTTGTAATTCTTCCAGCGTGAAGGCGAATCCGCCTTTTGCAAGTGGGATCAGCCGCTTCCCATAGATCGATTGAGCCGCATCCCCTTCGTCGCGATAGACATGGCTGGTCTCCTGCACGAATACCTTCGGGTTGCCCCGGCTGAGGACCTGGATCGCGAGCTGGTTGGCCAGCGTGCCCGAGGGCATATAGATCGCGGCTTCCTTCCCCGTGATCTCCATGAATTTCTTCAACAGGGCGTCCACCGCGCCGTGCTCCGCGTAGAAGTCGGGTTCGATGGGTTTTGCCTGGTTGATCTCCTGCAGCCGCGCCAGGTATTCAGCAGGGGTGAATCCCGGTCCGTCGCGTGCGAAGCTGACGATTACTTTACCTTCCGGCAATTTGCCGGCAGCCTGTGCTTCGGTGGTACCGGCGTAACCGGCCAAACCGCTCCATCCGCCTGCAACCAGCGGCAGGGAGCCCATTCCCGAGACCTGTAAAAAATTTCTTCTGTTCATATTAGAGGACCTCCTTCCCCAAGATAATTTAAAAAGATAAAAAGTACCATTTATCGGCTGAAAAGGACAATGTATCCGGGCGGGCCGTTTCTACCTTTGTGTTGTGATATTCCAACACAATTTAAACCCCCTAACTATGTGTGCCGATAAATCCCACGACCATTCCTCCGGGAAGCCCAACCTGCTTTCGAGTGTTTTGCGCAACCGCTGCTCCCGGTGCCGTCGCGGTCCGCTGTTCGTCGACTCCAACGCTTATCATCTGAAGCGGTTCATGAAGATGCATGAGAATTGCCCGGTCTGTGGTCAACCCTTCGAGATAGAGGTCGGCTTTTGGTATGGAACGGGGTTCGTGAGCTATGCGCTCGCGGTGGCCGTTTGTGTCGCGACCTTTATCGCCTGGAAGGTATTGATCGGGATGTCGCTGCACGACAACCGGGTATTCTGGTGGATGGGGATCAACGGGCTTGTGCTGGTGTTGCTGCAACCCTTGCTGATGCGGTTGTCGAGGACCATCTGGCTTTATTTCTTCGTCAGATATGACCCCGACTGGGCGTCGAAGGAGCTTGTGACCCCTGAGCGGATCAACCTGACGGTGAAGAACGATTGGTAAATTAACTTAGCTCAATAAAAAGAATCATATGCTCCCATTCACCGTTCCTTCCCGCGATCAGGTTTCGCCCGAAGCACAGGCTATTTTCGATCAGTTTCAGCAATCCATGGGGAAGATGCCCAATCTCTATGCGGCGATAGGTTATTCCGCCAATGCGCTGGCCACCTATACCCAGTATGTCCGGGGTCAGGCCAAGAACAGCTTTCATGCCCGGGACCGCGAGGGCATCTATCTTATCGTCTCTCAGATCAACGGCTGCGAATATTGCCTGGCTTCGCATACCGCCAGCGCCATCAAGGCGGGGTGGAAGGAAGAGGATACGCTTACGCTCCGCGCCGGTACGCATCCCGATAAAAAATGGCAGGTGATCTATGGGGTTGTGCGTTCCGCGATCGAGAATCGCGGTGAGGTTTCAGATGCCTTGTTGAAGGATTTTTCGGAGTTGGGTTATGGTGATGCGGCGATCATGGATCTTTTTGTGTTGGTGAATGTGATGAGTTTTACGAATTATGTGTTTCGGTTGGTGAAGATCCCGATTGATTTTAAACTTGCGCAGCCGGTTTGACCTATAATTTTCGACCGACCCGCCGCAGGCGGGTCGTCTGTTATTAGCCGGCCCACCCTTCCCGGTCGAGACTTCGGAACTGGATGGCTTCGGCGAGATGTTCGGGCCTGATGCATTCGCTGCCGGCGAGGTCAGCGATCGTTCGCCCTATTTTCAGGATATGATCGTGCGCCCGCACTGAAAGTTTCATTTTGTCCATCGCCCTCCGCACCAGCTGTTCCCCCTGACTGTCGATCCGGCAAAAATGGTTGAGCAGCCGGCCTGTGATCTGTGCATTACAATGGATAGTTACCTCGCCGGTTCCTTCATATCGGCTTCGTTGTATCTCCCGGGCGGTGATCACCCGCTGACGGATCTGGTGCGAAGTCTCTGTATCCATGCGCCCGGACAGTTGCGAATACGACACGGGAACCACTTCCACATGCAGATCGATGCGGTCGAGCAGGGGGCCGGAGATCTTGTTGAGATATTTCGACACCGCACCGGCCGGACACGTGCATTCCTTTTGCGGATGGTTGTAGTAACCGCAAGGACAGGGGTTCATCGAGGCAATGAGGATGAACGACGAAGGGAATTCTACTGACAAGGCGGCCCGGCTGATCAACACTTTCCGGTCTTCCATCGGCTGGCGCATCATTTCCAGGGTACCCCGGGTGAATTCCGGGAGCTCATCGAGGAAGAGCACGCCGTTGTGTGCAAGTGAGATCTCGCCCGGTTGCGGCACACTGCCGCCGCCGACCAGCGCCATACCGGAAATGCTATGATGCGGGGAACGGAACGGCCGCTGGGAAAGCAGGGCCGTGTTTTCACGAAGCTTCCCGGCGACACTATGGATCTTGGTCGTCTCCAGTGCCTCGTGGAGATTGAGGGGCGGCAGGATGCCCGGCAGCCGTTTTGCCAACATTGTTTTTCCTGCTCCGGGTGGCCCGATCATGACGGCATTATGTCCTCCTGCCGCGGCGATCTCCAGCGCCCGCTTGATATTCTCCTGGCCTTTCACTTCGCTGAAATCCAGCTCCGTACTCGACGCCGGCGACAAAAAGGTTCCCCGCGCATCGACGATGACCCTGCTTGACGAAGTGGGCTCCTGCATAAACCGGATCACTTCCCGGAGGTGTTCGAAGGAATACACGGATAGCTGATTGACGATCGCCGCCTCGGAGGCATTTTGCTTTGGAACGATCAATCCCTTGAACTGTTCCTTGCGGGCCTGGATGGCGATCGGCAGGGCGCCTTTGATGGGATGGATCGACCCGTCCAGTCCCAATTCTCCCATGATAACATAGTCTTTTAATCTTTCGGCATCGGCAATTTGTTCACTGGCGGCGAGAATGCCGATTGCGATGGGGAGATCAAATGCCGAACCGTATTTTCGGATACCCGCGGGTGCGAGATTGACCACGATCTTGGTCCGCGGCATGTAAAAACCATTGCTTTTTATCGCGCTCTCTATCCGCTGGATGCTTTCTTTCACTGCGCTGTCGGCCAGGCCGACGATAAAGGTATGCAAGCCTTCCGTCACATTCACTTCCACTGTGATGGTGATTGCCTCGACTCCATACACCGCACTTCCAAACGTCTTCACCAACATAACACTATCGTTTAGCCGGTGAAGCTAGACAATATTTTGAAGCCCGGGAAAAATTTTGCAACGACGTTTCATATAACGTCTTGTACGAACGACTTAGAGATTTTCCAACATATCCACCACCTTCTCCCTTTTCAGGATCAGGTAGCCGATGCGATCATTGCTGATGCCGGGTTTCAGCTGATAGCTGAATTCCAGCTGGTCATCCTTCACGGTCGTCTCGAAATAATTGAAGAGGATGTTGGGGTACTCCTTCAGCTCATCGCCGATCTCATAAAGATGGGTCGACAGGATGAACAGGCTCCGGCGGATGCGGATCAGCCCCTTGATGACGGTGCTCGAGCATTTCATCGCGTCCTGCACATTGGTCCCCTTGAAAAGCTCGTCTATCAGCACCAGCCATTTTTTCTGGGTGCCGATCTTTTCGAGGGTATTGCGGATGCGCTGCACCTCGTTGAAGAAGAAGCTTTCACCTTTACTGATATTGTCGACCACATTGATATTGCTCAGAATGCCGTCGAAGAGGGTAAGCCGCATACCGGTGGCGGGGACGCCCATGCCGAGATGGGCGAGGAAGACGACGACACCTACCGAGCGGATGAAGGTGCTCTTGCCCGCCATGTTGGCACCGGTGAGGAAGACGAAGTTGGTGTTGCGATCCAGCGTTACATTGTAGGCAACCGGCTTTGGCAGCAGCAGATGATAGAGCTGCTCCGCTTCGAGATAGGGATCCTCCTGGTCCAGAAAGACGGGAAAGCTGAGCCGGAACCGCAGCATGGCCGTCGCCATCGAGAACCAGGCGTCGAGCCGGTTGTGGATATCGATGAGCGTGACCATGGCCGTTTTGAACCGGTGACGGATATAATGACCGAAATAGATCACCTGAACGGGATTCAGTTTCGTGGCGGAGCTGGTTTTTTCCAACTGACGGAGGATATCCTCGTCGAGCAGGCGGCGGGCCTTCCCCAGCAGTTCGCCCAGCATCGGCGGGCAGTCGGGCGTGTCGAGCAGCGCGGCGATCTGACCCATGCCCCGAACGAAATCGGCGAAATGGCCGACCGAATAACGCACCATCGCATAGTCGGGCCCGTGAAAGATCTTGTAGCTGAGGGCCGCCGGCAGGTTCTGACCGTGTGGGATATCGTCTATCTGGGTCTCGTAGAAGCGTTCCATCACCATGATGGTCCCATTGCTGATCATAACGGGCCATTGGTCCATTTTTGCGAGGATCAGGGCAAGGATCTGCTGGGTGGCGCGAATGGGGCCGGATTTGCTGAAGGGGTTGCTGAAATATTCCAGCAAAACATCCTTGCCACCCCGGGTACGGGTGAAATCCAGCTTATGGAAGATGGAAAATTCTTCCTCTTTGTTGAAAAGGGAGAGGTCCTCATACGTAGTATTGTCGATTTCCATGGTGGTCGCTACATTGTTAATAGTCAAATTGCAGACGTTGTCCCCATTGAGATTCATCAAAGGCGCCATTTCCATAAACCAGGTGGCCATTCACAAAAGTATGGGTGATCGTTGCCGGAAAGGTAAAGCCTTCAAGCGGGCTCCAGCCGCACTTGTAGAGAATAGACTCCGGACTCACCTGGGAAGGCCGGTTGAGGTCCACCAATACCAGATCGGCAAAATAGCCTTCCCGGATAAACCCTCTTTCTTTGACGCGAAAGCAGGTGGCCACCGCATGGCTCATCTTTTCCACTACTTTTTCCAGGCTGATCCGGCCCTCCCTGACATAATGCAGCATCAGCCGGAGCGAGTGCTGGACAAGGGGGAGGCCGGCATGCGCCTGTTCGTATGACCCTTGCTTTTCCGCCAGCGTATGCGGGGCGTGATCCGTTGCGATAAGGTCCAGCCGGTCGTCCAGCAGCGCCTTCCAAAGGGCTTCCCGATTGTGTGGCGCCTTGATGGCCGGGTTGCATTTGATCTTGTTTCCCAGCGTCGCGTAGTCATCACTGGTAAAATGCAGATGATGGACACAAACTTCCGCTGTGATGCGCTTTTCCGCCAGCGGCAGCATATTGCCGAAGAGCGTCATCTCTTTTTCGGTGGTGAGGTGGAAGACGTGGAGGCGGCTGTTATGTTTCTTGGCAAACTGGATCGCCGTAAAGGAAGATTCGAAACAGGCATTCTCGTCCCGGATGATGGGATGATCGGCGGCTGTCAGCTCCCGCCCCTCCTGTCGCAGCCGTTCCAGGTTCCGGCGGATGATCTTCTCGTCTTCGCAATGTGTGGCAATGAGGACCTCGCACTCCCGGAAAAGCCGGTCAAGGGTAAGATAATTGTCGACCAGCAGGTTTCCCGTGGACGAACCCATAAAGATCTTGATCCCGCACACGTCCCGCTTCTTCTCGTTGGTTCGCAGGGCCTCATCCGCATTGTCATTGGAAGTGCCCATATAAAAGGAATAGTTGGCCAGGGAGCTGTTGGCGCCGATGGTATATTTTTCTTCCAGTAGTTGCTGGGTAAAGGCGGGCGGCACGGTATTTGGCATCTCCATGAACGAGGTGACGCCACCGGCAACGGCGGCCCGGGCCTCGGTATAGATGGTAGCCTTGTGGGTTAGACCCGGCTCCCGGAAATGGCACTGATCATCGATGACCCCCGGCAATAAATGCAGCCCTTCTCCGTTGATCTCTTCCACGGCAAAGGCGGTTTGCAGCCCGGTCCCGATTTTTTCGATCCGTCCGTTTTTGAGTAGTAAATCTGCCGTACTAATCTTACCTTCGTTTACTATAGCGACGTTCTTGATCAGGTGGTTACGCATAAAGAATATTAGATCCTCCCTTTATTTGATAGCATTATGACGCAATTTATTAAAACCGTTGTAAGACGCCGGAAAAAATTAGCTGCTTCTTCCCTTCCTTTTCTCGCCTGTACCCTGTTGTTGGCCGCTCTTTCGCCGGCAAGCGTTCGTGCGCAGTCGACCTATATTCCGCAGGGCTCGAAATTTGAGCATTTTCTGGACAGGATGGAGATCCTGATGCAAACCAATCCCGATCTGAATATCAGTACGGCCAAGCCCATCAGCCGTCGCCTGGCGGTCCGGGTGGCGGAACTGGCAGATTCCCTGGATAAATTCTATCCCTATGACGAATTTTACCATATTTCCAAGGTCGACCGGGCCAATCTGCAGTCCCTGCTGATGAACAATATCGAATGGGTGACGACGAAAAAAGACAGCTTTGTCAGCAAAAGACCCTGGTTTCACACCTTCTATAACAACAAGGCCAACTTTTACGAGGTGCATGACAAGGACTTTTTCCTCGTCGTCGACCCCGCCATCCAGCAGACCCAATCTTATGAGAGCAGCAATAAACAACGGGTTTTCCTGAATTCGAAGGGGGTTACCCTGCGTGGACTGATCGCGGGCAAGCTCGGTTTTTCCGCTTATCTTACCGATAACCAGGAACGGGGACCCGGGTATTTCCAACAGCGCGTGACCCAGTACGACGCCATCCCGGGTGCGGGCTATTTCAAGACCTTCGGGAAGACCGGCTGGGACTATTTCGACAATCGGGCCTCTATTTACTTCAATACCTGGAAATATGTCGACTGGCAGTTCGGCTATGACAAGAATTTCATCGGGAACGGTTATCGCAGCCTCTTCCTCAGCGACTACGCCGCACCTTATCTTTTTTTGAAATTCAACACGCGGATCTGGAAGCTCAACTATCAGACGATCTATATGGAGCTGATCAGTCAGCATAATACGCATACGGACTACCAGTATCCGAAGAAATACGCCGTTGTGCATCACCTGAATATCAATGCCACTCCCTGGCTGAATGTAGGCCTTTATGAGAACGTGGTCTTCAGCAGGGCGGATCATTATGATTTCTCGTATCTGAACCCTGTGATCTTCCTGGTATCCGCCCAGCAGCAGAACGGCAGCCCGGATAAGACGACGGCCGGCATCGACTGGAAGGCCAATATCGGCCATGCCGTACAATTCTATGGTCAGGTGCTGATCAATGAGTTCATCCTTCACCAGATCCTGCACTATGGCAATGGGTACTGGGCCAATAAGCAAGGGCTTCAGTTGGGGTTGAAATATATCAACGCTTTCGACGTAAAGAACCTCGATCTGCAATTCGAGGGGAATGCCGTCCGGCCGTTCACGTATCAGCACGACGATACGGTGTCGAATTTCAGCCACTACAATCAGCCGCTGGCGCATCCGCTGGGAGCCAATTTCTATGAGTTCATCACTATCGCGCACTATCAGCCGAGCTATCGCTGGACGTTCGAGGGAAAGCTGATCTATTACAAGCAGGGGCTTGATTCGGCTGGGGTCAATTTTGGCAGCGATCTGTTCGAGAACTACAATACGCGACCCCGGGATTATGGGTTCCAAATAGGTACCGGCGTGCCGGCTAATTGCTTCCTGGTGTCGGGACTGGTCTCCTGGCAGTGGAAGGAGAATCTGTTCTTCGATCTATCGGCTCAATACCGGAATTATTCAGTGCATGATCCCAGTCATACCTATCATAGCTCGAATTCCACGATGTTCACGGCCGGGGTACGGATCAATATGTTCCGGCGACAATATGATTATTGAGTGGGGTGACGCAAAGCCTTGCCATGAAAAAAACGACCTTTTTCTTTGCCTGCCTGTTTGGCGCTGCCACCTGCATGTCACAGGATAAGACCGGTCAGAAGTTCGACCGGGAAACCCTGAGCTATCCACCCTATGACAGCGGGAAGATCGCCAAACTGGTCCGGGACGAGGTGAAAAAGCAGTTCGAAGAGAAGGAGAGGACCAGAAAGCACGAGCCGAAGACAGACGATGACGATTCGGATAAAGTGTTCGCGGTCTGGCAACCCTACCTTTCCCCTGGAGCGTATGGAAAGCTCAGCCTTCGGGAGCGCTATGTATATCATATCAGCTATCCTGAGGATTATGTTCAGATCTGCGGAGGGCTTCCCGTAGGTGGTGATTCCGACAAGATCGGCGCACAGCTTCCTTTTTTTTATCAACGGGTCTATCAATGGAGCAGGCGCCAGGACCAATTCTTCCGGGACAATAAGGATTCGGTGCTTGCCTGGATCGCGGATGATGTCCAACACTGCAGCCGGGTAGGGCTCAATTACAAGCATGCCATCATCGTATGCGGTGACAAAAAAGTCATCCCCCTGCTGATCGCAACCTATCAGCGGGAAAAAGTGGACCACGACATCCTGACGGTGTTGCTTTTGATGATGCAGAAGGCAAAATACCCGCTACTCCTGCGCTCCAACCTTTACACAGCTCTATATGGCCCCCAAAGCAACCGGCGCTCGGAGATCGTCGCCAGTCCGGACAATGAAAAAGCTATTCTTGCCCTGGCAAAAGAGTACTATGCCGAAGCCTCACATGGCCAGTAACACCGCAACATAGTGGCAGAGTGCTGCAACAAGGACGAAGCTATGCCAGACGGCATGCGAGTAGAAATACTTGTCCCAGAGGTAGAAGATTACCCCGATGGTGTAGAGTGCGGCGCCGATGCAGATAAAGACGAGAACGTCGTGCGGCAGCTGATCGAAAAACCGGCGGCCACCTACTACCATGATCCAGCCCATCGCCAGATAGAGGATGGTCGAGACGATCTCGAACCTGCCGGTGAACCACAATTTGAACAGCGTACCGGCAATCGTCAGTGCCCATAAAGTGATGAGCAGCGCAGTGCCGAAGGAGTTATTGACATAGACCAGCAGAAAAGGGGTATAGGTTCCCGCAATGAACCAATAGATGCCGATGTGGTCGAAGATCTTGAAGATGCGTTTGACCGTAGGCTCGGATGAGAAATGGTAGATGGTGCTGACGGTAAAGACCAGGAGAAAACAAAATCCATAGATGCCTCCGCCGATGATCGCCGCCGTATTGCGGTGTGCATTGGCGATGCCGGTCAGGATGGGGAGGCCGGCGAGGCCAAAGAGAACGGCCACCCCATGGATCAGGCCGTTGACGGTTTCCTGTTTTCGATTGTACTGTTCCATATGTGAAGGGGATTAACCTTCAAATATCAACGAGAAAACAATCATCCTTGATTTTAGTTTGTCGATGACGTTCGAATATTGCAAGGAAGGGTCGCGGCTGTGGATGTTTTTGATCCCTTCGCTGATCTTTAATTCCGGCGACAGGATGAACACCGGAAAATACAATTGAAAACCGACTCCCGCCTCGACGCTCATGTCGGAGGGAACCAGTTTTACCAGGTTCTGCGCCTTGCGGGCGGTGGAGTTGGAAGCAAGATCATAGCGGTAATTGAATCCGCCCATCATGTAGACGCGGAAGTTGTTGATGCGATCGGAGAGGAACTTTACCTGTGCAGGGAATCCCAGTAGCAGGGACTGGATCTGTTTGGTAGCGACCGGTGTTTCCCCGGCCGGTGGATGGCTGACATGATAGGCCAGGGTATTGTTGGCGAAGATGAACTCCGGGAAGGCAACGCGAAATTCGAAGTGTTCGGCGAGCCGGAAGGTGAACATCCCCGACACGCCAAATCCGCCGGAATTGCCCGGGGTGACATAGAGGATGCTGTCGCTTTGAAGGAATTGCGGATGTGCCGTCACCTGCAGATGGGTGTTGGTGTACATGAACCCGATGCCGATGTAATATTTCTTGAGATCGTGATCCGGAAGATTCAGCTCATCCCTCAATTGGGCCGAGGCCTGCCTGCCCGACAGCAAAAACCCGCAAAACAGTACGGAAAAAATAACTACCCTACGCTTAAATGACTTCATAATCTGCTTAAAATCAGTTCGATAAAACATTCCTGCCGGTATTCGCCAGGATTTGAGGGTAGATAGACTCGATAGGCTTTTCTTGAAGTAGTGTAAAGAACGAAAAAACAGGCGATTAATTGCCTGCTATAAACGGTTTCTCGCCGATATAAAGCGTGCAAATTCCCAGGCTGAGCCGCCTCATCCGGGTATTTGTATACCCACAGCCGTCCAGGATGCCGACAAAGGCTGCTCCTTCGGGGAAGGCTTTCACGGAGTCGTTCAGATATTTGTACGCTTCCCGGTTGCTGGAAACCATTTTTCCCACGTTCGGTGCTACCAGCCGGAGGTAGAGGTCATAAAATTGCCGGATGCCCGGTGTTTTGGGTTGGGAGAATTCCAGCACGACCAATTGGCCGCCCGGTTTCAGCACGCGCAGCATTTCTTTCAATCCCTTCTCCAGGTTCTCAAAGTTGCGGACGCCAAAAGCAACCGTAGTCGCATCGAAGGATTCCCCGGGGAATTGAAGCGACTCGCTGTCGCCGGTTTGAAGGACGATGCGGTTGTCCATCTGCGCGCGATGGACCTTTTGCCGGCCGATCTCCAGCATCCCGGTGGAGATATCTACCCCCGTAACCCGAACGGTATGCAGATGGCGCGCCATCATGATCGCCATATCCGCGGTGCCTGTCGCCACGTCGAGAACTGACCGGCTGCCGTATCTTGACCCCGGCTCTGTGTCGAAGCCCGCTGCCACTTCACGGATGGCCCGCCGGCGCCAGTAGATGTCGATCCCGCCCGAGAGAAAGCGATTCAGGAAATCATAACGAAATGCTATTTTATCGAACATCTCGGCCACCTGCTGTTTCTTGCCCAGCTGCGAATCCTTGAAGGGGACGATCCGGTCATGCGAATAATTAGCCATAGGGCCGTAAAATTACGCATTTTGAAGCGATTGCTGGTAAGCTACGTATCTTACGGTCCGAACCGGAGGGAGTTCGAATCAACGTTATGGAGATAAAATCGTCGGTCTACGTCATCAGCAGTCCAGAACACACGAAAGGTCCAAAGCCTGACCGGCCGGAGTATGCCTTCATCGGGCGAAGTAATGTGGGCAAATCTTCGCTGATCAATATGCTTTGCAATAATGAGAAGCTGGCCAAGACTTCCGGTACGCCCGGCAAGACGCAGCTCATCAATCATTTCAGCATCAACAATGAATGGTATATCGTCGACCTTCCGGGTTATGGCTTTGCCAAGGTGTCGCAGTCGCAGCGAAAGAAATGGGAGAAGATGATCGAAGATTATCTCCGGCAGCGTGAGAACCTGGTCAATGTCTTTGTGCTGATCGACAGCCGGCATTCGCCGCAGAAGATCGATCTGGAATTCGTCAATAAGCTCCGCGGATGGCAGGTTCCGTTCACGCTGGTGTTTACGAAAGCCGACAAGGAGAATCAGCGGGTTGTTGCCGCCAACGTAAAAGCTTTTCTCGGGAAGATGCGTGAAACCTGGCAGTTCCTGCCGCAGCATTTCGTCACGAGCGTTGTAAAAAGGATGGGGAGGGACAAGATCCTGAGTGTGATCGAAGAGATGAATCGGGAGTTTGAAGAGGGGAGAAGGTCCCATGGGTCGTGAATTTCACGACCTTCGACCGTCGGGTGCAGTGGTAGGACGGACTAGTTGACTACTTTATTTGCGCAGCTGCTGCTCGCAAATGCTTCCGGCTTTGCCTTGAAGGCGAAGCCCATGCCAAGGATATACCCCATTGCTTCCTTGAGGGCATCATTGCTTTTGAAATGCGGATTCGTATTGATGTCGGCATGTACTTCCATGTCGACGTTGTACTTGCTGAAGAGATTGCACAGCTCGTACGCAATTTCGATGCTCTTTGCTACTTCCACCAGCATTCTTTCCTTGATCGTGTACTGATGCCGGGTCTTTTCATTGTGAATGAACATAAACCCGCCATGTCCTTCACGAAGAAAAACGATGACCGTAGCAAATTCCGTTTCCAAACCTTTTACCTGGGAGTCGGTGCCGATACAGACTTTCAGCCGGTAACCCTTCTCGGTCTCGCGGCGGATCGCGTTTTCAACGGCTTGAATGATGGGAAGTTCGATGACATCGCCATTAAATTTTCGCCATAGCATATAAATAAAGGATTTGTCGAATTTACCGAAAAACCTTTTATTATCAAAATCGGCTAATATTGACCGGTGCTGAGCAGCACGAGGGTACAGGCTTCGAGCGCCTGGATGCCATTGGCCTGCGCCAGTTGCGCCAGCTCCTCGTTCTCTGCGCCGGGATTGAAAATGATCCGCTTCGGATGCAGCGAAAGGATATAATCGTAGTACTCCTGCTGCATCCGGGGGTTGAGATAGAGGGTCACGGTGTCGACCCCGGGAAAAGGTCTTTTTTCTGTTTCGATGGATACATCCCCGACGGTGACCGGTTTCCGGCCGATGGCTACCACCGGGTGGCCCTTCCCGCGCAAGCGGTTTACAGCGAGGTAGCTGTAGCGTTGCGGGTTATCGGAAGCCCCGAGGACCAGCGTCTTTTTTGCAGGGATGGACATGCTTATCATACAATCGGGCGCGCGATTTGTTCAGTGCGGCCGGTGTGCTCGGCGTGGTCAGCCTGTTCGCGGCGGTCTGCTTGTCGATGTCCGTCAAAAGACCTCTTTGACCTTCAGATCGGGCAGCTCTTTGCGGATGCGGGTTGCCAGCCTGGGTAGCTTGATCGTCGGCACGGCGGGAAACAAATGGTGTTCGAGATGATAGAACATGTTGTATGTAAAGAAATTCTTCCAGCGCGGGCCCAGGCTTCGGGCAAACACTTCTTCGTCACAGTCGTGATGCACGGTCCATACTGCAAAGAAACCCGCGAGCAATTCGCCTGAGACCATCGCCACAATATGGTATTCGAGTGCGCGGATGGACAGGCCGAACGCCAGGAGTATAAACATCGCCATCGCGGCCAGTTCCAGGATGATACTTCGGCGAATGGGGCTGCTGCCGTGCCGGAGGGCAAATGCATGCTGCCGCGAGATATAGACGGGGCCGAGCAGGATCGCCTGCCAGGGCTTCATCCGGGCCCAGCTTCCTTCGACATCTTCTTTCTGCAAACAATATTTGTGGTGACGCAGGTGATTGAAATGGACGGCATGCATCGCCGTCATCATGAGCATGCTGTTCAAAAAAAGGGTGAGCCAGGTAGCAGCCCGGGAGATGCCAAGCGTATAGTGGAAACCGTTGTGTACCTGGCGGAGCCCTGTGAGGAAAAAAAGAAAAGAACAGGGCACGGCGAGAAGATAAAGCCGAAAGTGTGCAAGTGCGAGGGAGGCGATCAACCAGGGGAAAGTGATCGTGTTCTCGATGAATTTTTCGGTCAGGGAAAGGCGCGTAAGATCGCGCCACCGGACGGCCCTCAGCCGTTGGTCGTGTAACAAGCTCATAAGAATGTTTTTTAAAGGTTGATAAGCGAGGCTACGGCGGGTTCCAGCCCAGCGCGCGGTGGATCGTGATAGATTGCGGCGGCCGACTGGCGGCTGAGAATGATCACCTGATTGTCTTTTGCCCAGCGCCTGGCCAGTCCCTGGCCGATGAAGCCGGTACCGCCTGCGATGATGATCTTTTTGTTTCTCATTGTTTTTGAAGTTTCAATATTTATTGAAAGATTGTCGCCAAATAAAAGCCGCTGGGCGGCTATTTTGCGGGGGCGCAGCTTCGGCCGCGGCCCGGAGGGTATTTACGGGTCTGGCGGGCTTGGCATCAGCTCTTTCCGGCGAACAGCTTCACCAGGCTGCCCAGGAACCAGTTTTCGTCCGCTTTGATCATGGTATCCAGGGTTTTGTCGGCCTGTTCGCTGAACTTCCGGATATTGTTGATCGTGTCGGTAAAGGTCTTGACGGCCTTGTCTTTTTTGTCCCCCTCCACATGGCTCAGTTCCTGCAGCACGGGGATCATGAGGTCGAGTTCCCGCTTCTTCCGCTCTTTTACGATCTGGCGGGCTACCTTCCAGATATCCTTTTCCGCCGAGAAGAATTCCTTTCGCTCGCCAGGGATCAGCACCTTCTGCACCAGCCCCCAGTCCATGAGTTCCCGGAGATTCATGTTGGCATTTCCCCGGCTGATGGCCAGTTCCTCCATCACGGCCTCCGCGCTCAGCGGGTCCGGGCTGATCAACAGCAGGGCGTGGATCTGCGCCATGGTCCGATTGATCCCCCAGTTGGTGCCAAATCTTCCCCAGTCGGCGATGAATCGGGCTTTTGCTTCGGCTAATTGCATGCTCAAAGATAATGATCTTTTCGAACTTTCAAAAATTATTGAAAGTATTTTTAGGGTAGGAACCCGGGATAGGGGGAAGCATAGCGAGCTGGCAAGTGGCCTAGCGGTCGGGGCTACCACTTCGGACACGTATATTGCTTTGGTTCTTTGGCCTGGTTGCCATTCTTTCCGGGTCGAATGACCAGGGCGAGGTAGAAGCCGCCGTTCTGCGCCTTGGTTTTGGAGAACACGGTGCCCCAGTTGTGCACGCCGAAGATAAGTGGACCGACCTTAGCCGCACCGCCGACCCATACCCGGCCATCCGTGGTTACCGTTACGGGCAGATAGCCGCCGAGGTTCCTGGTCTCCCAGCGGGGGGTGAGGGCGAAAAGCGTGATCTCCTTTGTGAAGAACCGCTTTCCCTTGTTATTGCCGCCGAGATTCAATGTCAATTCGGTATTGAGGGCGAAATGCCCGGGCAGCTGCTTGTCGACATTCACGATCAGCCTTGCCGGATTCCAGATGATGAAGTTTCCCCGCAATGCGGAGTATTGATTGACGATCGAGCCGAGGCTGTCGTTGAAGTCGTGAAGGCTTTTGACATAGTTGAACTTCTCGTTGAGGTTGAGATCCGACACATTACTCTTGGGGTTGCTGACGGTGCGGCTTTGTGAGCCGTAATGGTACATATTGGCGCCGAGGTCCATGAGGGAAACTCCGATCTTCCAATCATAGTCGTAATAGTCGTCTCCTTCTCCGTAGGTGGGAAGTTCCTGGGTCTTTACCAGGTACTCGAAACCCAGATCGACAGCGGCTCCCGCGCGGGATTGTGCGAACAGGTCTTTCAGATTGGCGCCGGTGCTCCGGTTGCTGTGCCAGGAGTCGAGGTTGGAGGAGTAGCCGTATTTCGCGGTGCCTGCCGCCAATGAATAAATGGTCAGTGTGTCCTGCACCGTGCGGTTCACAGACCCATTGGCCAGTTGTGCGAAGGCGCCGGTGAGCCCGCGTTGCGCGTGGATCGTGATCCCTCCGTTCAACCGGCCATAAGCATCGTCCCAGAGCGTCCGGCTATAAGTACCATACAATTCCAGCCAGCTGCTGGTCACGAGCTGGGCATCGTAGGTGGTGCCCTGGTTGATGTTGAAGTACTGGTTCATGTCCTGCAGCGAGTCGGCATAGTTGGTCAGACCCGTCCTCGCAGCTGCATAACCGCGAAGATTGGCGCCAAAGGAAATGGCCTGGTTCCGGCCAAGGTTCAGCCGGACATTCAGGAGATGGACATTGTAATTGAAAGCGGCGTAACGTTTCAGGTAGCCGGTCTTCCATTTATAGCCGACGGTATCGCCGTGAAAGAGATAGCCGAAGTCGGAAAAGGTGATGGCGTTGGTGGTATTCTTCTCCTGAACAGAAAAGACCGTAATATCCCATTTGTAGGGCGTGCTCAGGATGGTAGCCGGATTATTGGCGACCCCCATAGCGCCGGCGTACGGGGATCCGTTGATAGCCTGGTAGCCCTGCGCGCCAACCCTGAACGTACAGATCAAAAGAAAAAATACCCCCGTTGCGACGAATTTCATGGTGCTTTTGTTTGCTATTCAATGACAATCAAATGATTGTGTAGCGGCATTTCGGTGGGATAAAGGGTTACGGTTTTTGCGCGTAAACAGGAGCTGAAGGAAGTCAGAATGGTTGACCGTGCGTCTGTCTGATCAAAAAGGAAACCAATTTTGGGAAAGGTTTGAGCGAATATAATAAAAGATTTGTACGCGTCACAGTCCCAAACCAACGTTGCAAAAAACGGCCCATCCACAGGCGTCTTCCGAATTGTTTGTTCCACCGATCGATCCACTCCTGTTCCATTTGGTAGCGGGCTATTTCGCCTTTTAGAAATTCATCGATACAGTCGAAGGCGATCTTGCTCCCATGCAGGGCCATGCTCATTCCATTGCCGGAAAGCGGGGCTACCATTCCGGCTGCATCGCCGATCATCAGCACGTGATCCTCCACCTGGGTCTTCTTTTCGAAGCTGATCTGAGCGATGGTTACGGGCTGTTGGTAAAGTCTTTCCGTAGAAGAGAACAACTCATTCAGATACGGATTCCGGCGTAAGATGGTTGCTTCCATTTCGGCGATGGAATTGCCGCTGGCCTGGAGATTGGCGGCTGTGGTCATGTAGCAAAGACAATAGCGGTTGTCCTCGATCTTCGAGATGCCGCAATATCCGTTGGGGAAATGGTGCAGCGCTATCTGATCAGCCGGCAGGTTGGCGCTGACATGGTATTTGACGCCCACGTAGTTGTTGAGGCGGGTCGATCTCTTCCGGATAAAGGTCCGCTTCCATCGGACATCGAGATTGCTTCTTTTCCCGAAGGTGCCACAGGCTACCCTGGCCGAAAAGTTCCCATTGCTGGTCTGGACCGTAAAGCTCTCCTTTTCGAATTTGATATCGGAGACCCGTGTCGATTCATGTAAGTCGACGCCTTCCGTCCGGGCGATTTCCGCCAGCGCCGCATCGAGGCGGTACCGGCTGATCCCAAAACCACCTAATGGCAGCTCATGCTGCAGGGACAGGCCGTTGGGCGCCGACATCAACAGGGTGCGGATGATCGGAAGATTCCAGTCACTGAGGGGCAAACCCAGTTCCTCCAGGAAATTCCAGCTTTCCAGGCTGACATATTCGCCGCAGACCTTGTGCCAGGGATAGGTTTCCTTTTCAAAAAGCGCTACGCGATAGCCGGCTCTGGCCAGTTGGATCGAAAGCCCGAGCCCCGCCAGTCCGCCTCCGGCTATGATGACGTCATACATGTGCGATCCCTCCCCGCAATAACCAGCGGAATGCCCATTTCCACCGTAAGGAATATGCGCCGATGCGGGCTTCGTACAACAGCTGTTCCCATTCTTTCCGGCGGAACCCGCGGAGTACGGACAGCGGCGCGTCATTTTTTACGAGATCCGATGACGAGAAACAGGCTGTAAGAAAGCGGATGGCGTACCAGGCCACCGGGTGCCGCTGCAGGTCATTGATGAACCAGCCCAGCCGTGCCTGGTCCTGCATCCACCGGAGCTGGGGAACCAGCTCTTCATCCGTAAAATGATGACAGAACAGGGAGGAAAAAAGGATATCCGGTTTCTCCGCGGCGAATGTAACGTTGCGGTAATCGGAATGGATCCAGCCGGCATTTTCGCCCTTCCAGCGTTGGCGGGCTACCTCTATACAATGGGCGTTGCTATCGATGCCGGTTACCCGTACTTCGATCCCCCGCCGCCGGCACCAGCGATCGAGCACGCGTAGATTATCCCCGCCGCCGCAGCCGATCTCGCAGATATGGAGGTTCCTCCGGTCATGGACAAACGCAGACAAGCCGCTGATGCTGATGGCATGTCCGCCGAGCCAGGTATTGATAAAATCCAGTTCCAGCATATTTCTTTCGATAGCCGGAAAGGGTTGTCCCTCGCCGTCCAGCAATTCTTTTTCATAACTCCGTTTGGTAAAATCGGGTTTGCCAGACATAACGGTAGCATTAGTTCGATTCGGCGATGAACGTCTCCATGGTGAGTCCCGGGCCAAAAGCCGCCCCGAATATACAATTTGGTTGGTTGTCCCCGGGATCTTCCAGGATGCGTTTCAGCACAAAGAGAAGGGTTGCCGAGGACATATTCCCAAACTGTTCCAGGACTGCATAACTATGATCCAAATGGCCGTTTGTAAACGCGCAGCTTTTATAGATAGCATCCAGGATCTTCTTGCCGCCGGGATGGATGCACCAGTGACCGATGTCGGTTTTTTCGAGTCCGCTTTTTTTCAGCGCCCGATCGACCAATGATGCAAAGTCTGCCCGGATGATATCGGTGACATAGCTGCTGAGCGTCATCTGGAAGCCTGTCGATGAAAGGGTCCAGGTCATATCCGGCTGGCCTTTTGGACTGATCTCCGAATAGAATTGTTTTAGTCGCAGTCCCTTTTTCGGATGCTCATCCGGGGTCACGAGAACGGCAGCGGAACCATCGGCGAACAACAGGCTGGACAGCATGTTGTCCACGGTCGCTTCCTGTTGGAAGTGCAGTGTGCAGAGTTCGGTACAAACGATGAGGATGCGGGCTTCCGAGCCGGGCGCCGCCAGGGCATGGGCGAGTTTCAGCGCATGAACCGCGGCATAGCAACCCATAAAATTGACGGAGGTGCGGAAGATCGTAGGCGGCAGACCCAGGGCTTCGACGATTTCCAGGTCGAGTCCCGGAGCACTCATGCCCGTGCAGCTTACCGTTATGAGGTGGGTGATCCCGGATGTATCGAGGACTCCATTCAGGCAATTCCGGATGGCCGACAACGATAAAGGCGCCGCATGCTCGCGGTACCAGGCCATCCGTCGTTCGAGCGAGGGAAAGGGTTCGAGATTCTCGGTCGGAGGATAGAACTGCCATTGCCCGATGGGCCGGGTGTAATCCGGAATGACGGAGAAGCGGGTTTGGATCCCGCTTTGATGATAAAGGAATTTGAGTTTCCGGCCGGCTTCCCGTTCGAGCCCATAAATGCGTTGCATGAAGGGTAGGATGTCTTCCTGCCGGTGCCGGTGGGCAGGCACAGCTGTTCCGATGGAAATGATCTTGCTCAATACGTTGTGCTTAATGTAATATACGCCAATAAAACCTGCAAAGATGGGACCACCCGGTTCTCAGGACCCCATCACCAGCACGGCGATGAACCCGGCATTTGTACAAATCGATGCCAGGAGGTTCATTCGCATGGTATTGACGAAGTTAGCCGATGCCGGGTCCCGCCACACTTTTATGGCCCATATCAGAAAATAAACGACCACAGGTAGCATACAGGTTGCCAGCACGCGAAATTCTTTGAATTGCAGGGTGATATAGAAATAGTAGTTCAAGGTTGCAAAAGCGATCCCATAGACGATCCCGGTGAAAATAAAGGTGCCGCGATAGCCCAGCACCATGCTCAGTGTCTTTACGCCATCCCGCCGGTCGGCCTCGTGCTGGTAGATCTGGGTCAGCGGATAAAAACCCCCTAAAAGAAGCGAGGCGGCCAGCATCGCCGACGTGACCGAGCCGGGATCCACGATAGCTCCGGCCTTATGACTTCCCTGGAAGACCAGCACGAAGACGAGGGCGCCCTGACAGGAGATCACGACAAGCCAGCCAAGAAAGGGAAATCTCTTCAACCGGATGCCGCGGTAGCTGTATGCCCGTGAGGCGAGGATATAGACGGCGAGGCCCGTCACGAAAAAGAGTCCGATAAAGCAGCCCAGGATCAGCGCCGCCGCGTCCATCGCCAGGGTGACCCAAAAGAGCTGGCGGGTAGGCGGTAGCGGGTTTTCCAGGCCGCCGATGGGTGTCGTATCCCGATCCATATAGCTGTTATACCCATTGCTGGCAGGATAGACGAGACCATGCAGGATCACGAAGATCAGCAGGGCCCGGCCCCAGTCGCGATCCACCACCTGGCTCAGCGCAAACCAGTATACCGGCATCAGGAAGAAGGAAAAATGCAGGCGCAGGAGCTGTATGGTGGACGAGCGGGCTTTGTTCATGTGAGTTGGGTCCGTGGTTGATCGGTGGAGAAAAGCTGTTCGAATACGATAACGATCCAGACGACGATCGCCATCACTGCCTTGATCCCATAGGGCCGGATAAAGCCGTTGCGCACCGGTGCTGGTACGAGGTCGGAGACGGACATCGTGATGAGCAGGAACGACGCGATCAGCAGAATGCGATGGAATGTTGTTGGTTGCCGCGACCAATACCAGATGGCGATACCACTCGTGACGATGATATAGGTCGGGGATTCTGCTTTATGGTTGAAGATGACCATCCCAATCAGCATCGAGGCGAGATAGAGATAGCGAAAGGACAATTCTTTGGGTATGTGCGGGAAATGCGCTTCTGAAAAGTTAGCGCGTTTCCCGCAAAGGTCTAATGTCTGGCCTTCGGCCGACGGACCTTTGGTCCGTCCTCGCCGGATATGGATCAATGGCAACAGGAACAGCCCAATGCCCGCCAGCGTAACGATGTTCTTCGCGCCGGGGAGGTGGAACCAGCTGACCATGATACCCATGACCGAGACCCCCGTGGAGGCCGATCGGTCATCGATCAACAGATGCCACCAGCTTTTATACAGGAACTGGAGTTGCGGCCAGCTGACGACGATGAGCGGGACCAGTGCGAAAAACACCATCCAGAAGAGCGACCAGCCAAAGAGCCGGAGCTTGCCGGGGTAGAAAAGGTACATGATGAATGCCAGGGCGCCGTAAATTTTAATATAGAACGAGAAAACGATGCAAAGGGTTGAAAGCATGTACTGGCGGCGTTCGGCAAGGGCAAAGGCGAGGACGATCAATCCGGCCATCAGGCCATTGCTTTGTGTGTTCTGAACCGACAGCAGCATCTCCAGCAGGCAAAAGAAGAGGATGCAGCTTTTTTTCTCCGCTTCGAGGTTGGGCAACAGTTTTACCCCAGCGAAAAGGCAGAGGGCGTTGATCAGGTTCCACAGCAGGAGGCCGATGGGATCGGGCATCCAGGAGAGGAGGCCGAAGCAGAGGGCGAAGGCGGGGCTGTACTTGAACAGATCCCAATGGTCTTCCGGGAAGAGTTGGTAGATATCCTGGTTGTGAAGGAGATGATAGTACGAAAATTTGAAGATGCGGAAATTGTTGTAGTCGATATAGGGTTTGCCTCCGGGTTCATAGATCTTCGGCCCGGCCGTAAGACCCTGGATCGCGGCGATGACGGAGATGAGAATAAAGGCGAAGAGCGCGATTGAAAGAGATTTGGATCTCCAAATGGTCAGAAGCCGGGTTTTGGTTGAATTCATAAGTGTGAGTTAGTAGGGAGCCATCGTGGCGCAGTCGCAGTCGGCTTCAACGGTCGCCCCGAGGAGGGTGGCAAAACGCCGGTAAAACCCGATCCGGTCCTGGCGGTTCCCTTTTATTTCGGGGTCCTTGCTGGGGCATTCGATCCCGCCGTTGATGATATTGATGGTCATGCCGAATCCGGGTTTGCGTCCCAGCCTGCTGTCTTCGGCGGATGGGGTCCACTTGCCGCAGATCGCTTCGTGACAGGAGGGCTTTGGCGGCTGGGTCTTCATCCAGAACCATAGGGCGGCGCGGAAGGCGATAACGCCGTTCTGGCTGACCAGTTCGGGCCGGGCCAACAGGGGCAGACTCAGATCTGCTCCGGCCAGTCCATAGTTGTAGGCATAACTGAGTTGCAACGGGCCGCGGCCATAGTAGGATTTGCCGGGCGCCGGTTTGTAGGGGCTGGTGCCGCCGGTATTGTACACGGTGCAATGTCCATCCTTACAGCCAACTTCTTCGATGTAATAGAGTCCCCATGCATAGGCGCCGCCGGGTGATTCGGGGCCGCCATTTGTGGTTTCGTGCGCGGCATGCGCAAAAAAAGCGGCCAATTCCCGCTTACGCACGTCCGGAGAACCTTCTCCGGCGAATAAAGGGAAATAGGCCGCTGCTTTTATAAAGGCATCATAACTATAGAGTGCGTTATGATGCGGAAAGAACTGTTCGTACTGCCGGCGTGAGAGCAAGGCTTCCACACCGGTGGTCGCCGTGTTTTGAGCCGGTGTGACCGGCCCCGGCGAGATCAGGGCTACCAACAGAAAAAGGAGGTGGTGCATGCCCTTCAAAACTAGGCAAAATCTACCATTTTTCGTCGCCGTCCGCCTGGTTGATCTTGAACTGGAAATTATTCTCTTCGTAGGGTGCTTTTGGTTTGGGTGGCGCCAGTTCCGGTTTGTTCTTACGAGGCTCGGGCCTTTTTTCGCGTTGCTGATCCGGTTGCGGGTTACGCCGTTGTTCGGGTTGCGGATTGCGTCGTTTCTCCGGCTGAGGTTCACGACGTTTCTCCGGTTGTCCCTCTGCACGTTTTTCCCCGTGCGGCTCGCGGCGTTGTTCGGGCTGGCGTTCCCGCTGTTGCTCAGGTTGCTGGTCCCGCGGTTGTTCAGGCTGCGATTCGAATGCCAGCAGACCCGGGGCTTCGCCTACGTTGTCGTTTGATACGGGCTGCGGGTCGCGGCGTTGTTGCTGATCCCGGCGTTGTCCGGGTTGGGCGTTACGGCGCTGTTCGGGTTGTCCTTCCCGGCGGGGGGGACGTCCCTGTTGCTGATTATTTTGAGGCTGACCTTTTCTACGCTGGTTGTCCCGGTTGCGGTGGTTGCCGCTGTTGTTCCGGCTTCCGCCTCCGGCGTTGTTGTGGCGGTTGGCTTCTGCCCGGGCTACCACATCTTCCGATACCGGCGCATGTGTCGCCAGGGAGGCGTGCATGACATGCGGATGGTCTTCCACCACGGGGATCTGCCGGGCGATCAGCTTCTGGATATCCCGGAGGAATTCCTGTTCTTCCGCGTCGCAGAACGACAGGGCGGTCCCGCTGGCGCCTGCTCTACCGGTGCGGCCTATGCGATGTACATAGGTCTCCGGTACATTGGGCAGTTCGAAATTGATCACGTGGGTGAGATCATCGATATCGATCCCTCTTGCCGCGATGTCGGTGGCGACGAGGATACGCGTCTGGCGGTTCTTGAAGTTCACCAGGGCCCGTTGCCGGGCATTCTGCGACTTGTTGCCGTGGATGGCTTCCGCGCGGATGCCTGCACGGGTCAATCCCTGTGCTACCTTGTCGGCTCCGTGTTTGGTCCTCGTGAAGACCAGCGCCGTCTGAATGGAACTGTTCTTGAGGATATGCAGCAACAGGCTGCGCTTGTCCTTTTTATCCACGAAATAGATCGACTGCTGAATGGTATCGGCGGTCGAAGAGACCGGTGTAACTTCTACCTTGGAGGGATTGACCTGATCGAGGCTGCCAGTTTCTGGATATCCGGCGGCATCGTAGCCGAGAAGAACAACGAGTGCTTCTTCTGCGGGAGACGGGTCAGGATCTTGCGAACGTCGTTGATAAAGCCCATGTCCAGCATCCGGTCTGCTTCATCGAGAACAAAATACTTGATGCCGTCGAGGCGAAGCAGTTTCTGATCGCAAAGATCGAGAAGACGGCCGGGTGTAGCGACGAGAATGTCCACGCCGCGCTGCAGGGCTTGTACCTGCGGGTTCTGTGGTACACCGCCGAATATGACCGTATGCTTGATATTCGTGTAGCGGCCGTAGGCGGCAAAGCTTTCGTCTATCTGGATCGCCAGTTCCCGGGTGGGGGTAAGGATCAGGGTCTTGATCGAACGGGTTCCGGGGCGCGTATTTTCGGTGATCCCCGCTGCGTCTTCACACAGCAGTTGAAGTAAGGGAAGAGCGAATGCAGCGGTCTTGCCGGTGCCGGTCTGGGCGCAGCCTAAAAGGTCTTTTCGTTCAAGGATAATAGGTATGGCCTGTTGTTGGATAGGTGTGGGTGTTGAGTACCCCTCATCGTTCAAAGCCTTTAACAATGGCTCGATGAGATTGAGTTGTTGGAATGACAAAATGATCTATTTAATAATATTGAAAAAAGCCCATCTACTCATCAATATCCTTCAGGAGTATATACAGAAGGTTGTCACGAAAGTGATTAGAAAGGAGGTATAACGGGTGCAAAGGTAGAGTATTTGCGGCGAATTATAGCTATAGATTATTTGGCGTTGAAAGTCAATCAATTGGGGGACAGACGGCCCAAAAGCTAAAATTCTTTAAAAAAATATTGCGGTCTTTTTGGTCCGCATTTGTTTTTTGTTCTATATTTGTTTCGACAACGGATCACTACACACAGCCACCAGGTTAGGCTCGTCGAAACAACGCCCCCGGATAGTAGCACCGGGATCGTAACAAATAGGGTAGGCTGGTAAAAATATATTCTAACAGTTTAAAGTTTGGTTGGAACAGCAAGGACACAGTTCTTACGGGTGTCTGTTTCCACAGAGAACCCACAAGAATTTAAGGTTTAAAGGGCCGCCTCATGTCTATGAGGGGGCTTTTTGTTTTGGGATCAGAGAAAGCTGATGTGAAACTGACCTTCGATCGCGTAGTAATAAGAATGGTCCTGCCGGGAGAACCGGATCGGTGCACCCAGGTCTTTCAGGACTTTCAGGTATTCGTACAGGCTACGTTCGGAGATTCCCATTTTTTGGGCGAATTCGGGCGGAGAGCCGGTTGTTTTTTGACGGATGAACAGGTCCAATTGCAGTAGTAGGTTAAGGTATTGCTTCATAAAAGGCGTTTTGTCGCTACCGCCCATAAGCCTAACCGAAATAAAAATAAGGTTGCAACGTGGATAATCCCATCCGGACAGCGCATAATGAAGGCCGATAAATGCTAACACTCATCGGCCTTCACAGCAATTTCTCTTATTGGAACTTTTTTTCCTAGATCATCATGCGCAGCGGCTCTTCGAGCAGGCTTTTCACCGTCTGAAGGAACGCGGATCCCGAGGCGCCGTCCACGACCCGGTGGTCGCAGCTGAGCGTCAGCTTCATGACATTGCCGGGTACGACTGCGCCATTCTTGACGACAGGCACCTGCTGGATCGCACTGACGGCGAGGATGCAGGCGTTGGGCGAGTTGATGATCGCGGTAAATTCTTCCACCCCGAACATTCCCATGTTGGAGATGGTGAAGGTGCTGCCTTCATATTCGTTCGGCTGTAGTTTTTTGCTTTTTGCGCGTCCTGCCAGGTCCTTTACCTCACCGGCAATCTGCGACAGACTCTTGGAGTCGGCAAACCGGACCACGGGAACGATCAGCCCGTCCTCGATGGCTACCGCCACCCCGATATGGACATGATGGTTGACGCGGATGATATCGCCCCGCCAGCTGCTGTTGATGGCCGGATGTTGTTTCAACCCCAGGGCCACTGCCTTCAGGACGAGATCATTGAAGGAGATCTTCACGGGCGAGGTTTCATTGAGTTTGGTCCTGGCCTGTACCGCGTTATCCATGTCGATGGACATCGTTACATAGAAATGCGGCGCGGTGAACTTACTTTCGGAGAGTCTTCTGGCGATGGCCTTCCGCATCTGCGAAACCGGTACTTCCTCGAAGCTTTCCTGGCCCTGGACGGCCGGGGCTGCCGGTTTGCCGGTAGCCGCAGGCTGGGCGCCGCCGGTAGCGGCTGCTTTGGAGGGAGTATAGCTGTCGACGTCTTTTTTAACGATGCGGCCATTGTCGCCGCTGCCGGCAACCTTGGAAATGTCGATCCCTTTTTCAGCCGCCAGTTTCTTCGCCAGCGGGGAAGCTTTGATCCGGCCGTCGGCGCTGACCGAGAGGTCGCTGTGACCCGTCTCGGCGGGGGCGGATGCTGTCTGGGTCGCCTGGGTCGATGTTGCCGCGGGAGCTGCAACGGGACCGGAGACGCCCTTATTTTTTGAAGCGGAGATGATCTGGTCGAGATTGACCTTCTTCTCGTCGCCGATCACGGCCAGCAGGTCGTTGACGGCGATCTTCGACCCTTTCGCGGCGCCGATGTACAACAATTTTCCTTCTTTATAGCTTTCGAGCTCCATTGTGGCCTTGTCCGTCTCGATATCTGCGAGGATATCTCCCTTCTTCACGGTATCGCCTACCTTTTTATGCCAGTCGGCGATCACGCCTTCCGTCATCGTATCGCTGAGCCGGGGCATCAGGATCACCTCTTCCTGCCTGGAGAGGTCGATGCCACCGCCGGCGGGAGCGGCCGGGGCTGCGGCTGGTGTGCCGGAGGCAGGGGATGCCGCGGGTGCAGCAGGAGCAGCTGCGGGGGCAGAGGTACCGCCGCCTTTTACCAGTGCGGAAATATCTTCTCCGGGTGCGCCGATGATCGCCAGGAGATCATTCACCTGGATCTTGCCACCTTTGTCCGTGCCCGTATATAAAAGCGTTCCATCTTTATAACTTTCCAGATCCATCGTCGCCTTATCCGTTTCTACTTCCGCCAGCAACTCGCCTTTTTTGACGGGATCGCCCACTTTCTTATGCCATGCCGCAATGACCCCTTCCGTCATCGTATCGCTCAACCGGGGCATTAAAATAACTTCAGCCATAAATACTTTTATTATTTGGAGCCGTGAAATTAACACAATTTTGGTTGCGGTAAACGGGCTTTGGCAAAATTAGCACGTTTACCGCAACCCCGCTAACGTCTGTCCTTCGGACGAGCGGCTCAACGCCGCTCAAGGCGGGAATTTCGCCGCAGGCTAGGTCAGTTTTACATTGCCCGTGCGTTTTAGCACACCCCAATGCTGGAGCTCTCCCTTGAGGGCCCGGCGAACGGCTCTGAACAGTACCAGCCAGGTCAGCCAGCGCCAGATCAGCCGTTGCGGGATCAGCCAGATGAGCCGGACCAGATTCTCCCGTTCGAAGGTGAATGCAAGCAGGCCCACGGCCAGGTCCACCAGCATAAAGACGAGATAGTAACCGCCGATCTTCGATGCGTTGCCTGTCAGCAGCCCGACGATCATGAAGAAGTCGGCCAGGGGAATGACAAAGGGAATGACATATTGAAAGATCAGAATATTCGGCAATGCTATCCAGCCCAGCCACCGGTATTTCCAGTTCATCAGGGCATCCCTGTTCTTCCAGAAGGTCTGCATGACGCCATAGCTCCAGCGGAACCGTTGTTTGAAGAATTGCTTGAGCGTTTCGGGCGCCTCCGTCATGGCGATGGCGCGGTTATCGTTCTCGATGACATAGCCGCAGCGAAGGATGCGAATCGTCAGATCGCAGTCCTCGGCGAGCGTATCGGTCGTAAATCCACCGGCTTCTTCGATAGCCTGCTTGCGGAAGGCGCCGATGGCTCCCGGAACCACCGTGATCGCATTCAGATAGGAAAAAGCTTTCCGGTCAAAATTCTGGCTGCTGATGTATTCGATGGCCTGCCAGCGGGTCAGGAGGTTTACCTGGTTGCCGACCTTTACGTTTCCGGCCACGGCGCCTACGAGCCCTTCCTGTTTGCTCCGGTGTCCGTTGCGTTCGCCGAAGTGCTCCATCATCAGGGATACGGCATCGGGCAGCAGCTTCGTGTCGGCATCGATACAGATGACGAATTCGGCGTCGCTCCGGCTGATGCCATAGTTCAGGGCCGATGCTTTCCCGCCGTTGGGTTTGTTAAAGACCTTTACTCTGGAATCTCCCCTGAAGGCTTCGCTTACCCGTTGGTAGGTCTGGTCGGTGCTGCCGTCATTGATGAAGATGATCTCGAAATTGGGATAATTGCCTTTCAACAGACTTTGGACCGAACCGACCGCATTGATCTCTTCGTTATAGGCCGGAACGATGATGCTTACCAGCGGCGCATTCGTGCCATCCGGCAGCCAAAAGGGGGCATAGCCGTATTTCTTCTCCCGGAAGTGCTCCTTTGTCGCGATCACCGCGATGAACAAGACCCGGCTCACCGACAGGATCATGAAAACGACAAACGCAGAGAACAGGATATGGCTTCCCCAATAACCTATTTCCGCGAAGTAATAGTTGATCTGTAAAAGATAGTAACCGCTACCCTTCGGCACGGGCGGCATCATCTCATCCTTGGTCTTGCCGAGGATATCCGCCACCGTCGTAAAGTGGAAACCCTTATTCTGATAATATTCGATAATGCGTGGCAGCGCTTCCACCGTCGCTTCCCGGCCCTCACCTCCCGCATCATGCAGGAGGATGATATTGCCGCTGAGCCCCGCCCTGGTCATCTCATCCTTCCGCCGGATCACGCGGTCGACGATGCTGTCCGCCGGAGTGCCGGGTTCCCAGTCCAGCGGGTCGATGGATTCCCCAATGTCCAGGTAATTCTTCGTCCGGGCAATGGCTACCGGGATCAGTTCCTCCCATTTCTCCGGCTCGAAATCCGCATTGTAGGGCGCCCGGAACATAATGGTGCTCCGGCCCGTGATACATTCGATCAGCAGCCGGGTCGATTCCATCTCGAGGATCGCTCTTCGGGTGCTCACCTTGGCAATATTCGGATGGGTGAAGGTATGGTTGCCGATCTCGTGTCCTTCCTTGAACTCCCGTTTTACGATGGGGATATTGTTCTCGGCATTGATGCCGACGATGAAGAAGGTGGCCGGGACATGGTATTTGCTGAGAATATCGAGGATCTTCGGGGTATAGTTGGGGTCCGGGCCGTCATCGAAAGTGAGCACCAGCTTCGTGGAGTCGGTGGTCCCGTATTTATGGGCTACGAACCGGGAGGGGAGACTGTCATAAGTTTCCTCACTGATCAGCATTTCGCCCGTATTCACCTCCGGCGTGATCCGGCCGTTGGTGGGTGTTGCGATGACATCCAGCACCTCACCGCTTCCTTCATAGTCTACGAAGTCCGCGTTGGCCAGCGCATCGACCTTGCTGAATGCGGAAAAGTTGAAATGGGCCACTGCGGATTTCTGCATATCCAGGTCATAGAAGTCCCACGTCCGCGGGTCTTCATCCCCCAACCGCCAGATCGAGGTACCCGCCAGCCCGTATTCCGTAGCAAAACGCAACGCGTTGAAAGTAGTGGCGGCATCCGTGAACTGCACCTGGTGACGGATATTGTCGTCGTCGTCGTAGTCATAGTGCAAATTGTACGAATCATTGTCGAAATCGATCTTCGCTTCGTTGTCTTTTGCCGTGAACAGCGCCTGTTGATAACTCACCGTCCGGCTGGACATCTCCTTGCCGATGCGCCAGTCATAGCCGTAAGCCGCCAGACAGAGGATCAGCTTGTTCTCGGGAATGTATTTGACCGCATCGTCGACGGCCCCTTCGATCCATTTCTGATGGGCGATAGGACCCGGGCCCGAGTTGTCCGAATACTGGTCATACGCCATCAGGAATACGTAGTCGTTGTATTTCGAAAGCTGTTTGACGTTGTAATCCTCATTGAAGGGGATGACGTCCTGGGTTACCAACAGATGCCGGGCATGCAGTTGCTCGTACAGGTCTTTTTGGAATTCCACCAGCTTTTCGTTGTTCTTCTCTTCCAGTTCTTCGAAGTCCACGTTCACTCCGATAAACTTGTTCTTTTCCAAAATGCCGATGAGGTCGTCGATGAGCCGTTTTTTCTTGGCCGGATCGTTGATGATGCGATGGACTGCATCGCCCCGGAACAGTTCTTTGTAGTTGTTGGACAGGATGGGCAGGATCTTCACGCCCGACTTTTTCATCACGGCCCAGGCCCTGTTGTCGATATCGGTATAGATGGTATCGGCCGTCGGATCGATGAAGATCCATTCAGGAACGACCAGGTTCATCTTGTCGATGTATTGCTGCAGCGAGAGGAAGGATTGGGCGTCCCAGTCCACATAGAAGGCTGCGCGGATACCCGCAGGGAATTTAGTGAACGACCGGAAACTGGTATCGGCCTTTCTCGCACGCTGCTGGGCCATCCGTTCCGAATCCTTTTTGGACTGGCCGGGGAAGGCGCCGCCCCGATAAGGAACCTTCTCATTGATGTATTTCCGGAATCCGCCGTATTGATCGATGAGGGTATTTTTGAAGATAAAGCTCTTGCTGCTGGTGTCGAGTACCTTCTTGTACAGCTGGCTTTGCTCCTTCATCCGGGGAAGGGCGGGTTTGTAATCCCGGGACACCGCAATTGAAAAGATCACGATCCCCAGGACCAGAAAGAGCAGCAGGAGCCTGCCGCCCCATTTAAGCCGCTGCCAGCGGCCCGGTGAATTCGTTTGGAAGATCTGGGTTGTCGTGTGAGGTGTCGAGTTGGCGCTCATAGATATTCTAATAGTTGGCAAAATCCCCGCCAATCAGGTAGTTGTCAATAATCCAGCTCAAGCTTTAACCTATCTTTAAGCTCCTTTACCAGAGGATACTGTTCGACGATGTGCAGGAACTGTTCGCGCTTGTTCATCGGTCTGTCCGCGGGTTCCTCGTCGACGACCGTCTTTTCCTCGACGATCACTGTAAAGGTTATCGCCCTGTTCGCAAACACCTTTTGCAGGTGGTCGGACAGGGTGCGTTTCTCCTGTTCGACGAATTTTTGCTCGAGATTGTTACTGGTAACCACCTCGAAATTATTGGTGTCGATAATGCGCAAAGTTGCCAGCTCCAACGACTGCACGGCAGGATTCCTGTTCTCGCGCAGCTGATCGGCGTATTGCTGCCAGGCCTGTTGCAGGGCTTCGGCCGCGAGCGGCCGGATCGTAACCGAGTCGTCGATGGCCTGCTTCGAGGCGAACTGCTGTCTGATCTTTGACAGCGAACTCAGGGAGCCTGTCGCGGCCGCCGCTGTTCCCGGAATGGGCTTTTTCGCTGTCTCGGCCTCCGGCTGGACCGCCGGACGGGATTCCGGTCCCGGCTTTTCCGGTACTCCTGTTTCTACCAGCAATTTTGCCCCGGTGCGTGGACCAGGCTCCGCATTCGTCGCCGCCGTGGTGCGTTCCGCGGCGGGTTCGGCCGGCCGCCGGACCAGTTCCATCGCCGGGATATTCCGGAACGAGACGGGTCTCAGGGGTTCAGGCTGTTTTTTTTTTGCGCCGTCCCCACCTGCTACTTGCAAAGCCTGCGCCAGATAGCAGAGTTTGATCAGCGCCAGCTCGACATGCAGTCGTTTGTTGCGGGCGGATTTATAGTTGATCTCGGCTTCGTTCAATACGTTCAGGGCGCTGACCAGATAGGAGGCATCCGCGCCCCGGCCGGCGGTGATATACCGGTCCCGGAAGCTTTCCACGACTTCCAGCAGAACGGCCACTTTCTCATCCTTGCACACCAGCAGGTTCCGGACGAATTCCGCCAGCCCGTTGAGTACGAGGTCGCCCTCGAATCCCTTCCGGTTGATGGAGTCGTAGGTCAGCAGCGCTTCCGAGAGGTTTTGCTGTTGCATGGCATCGAGGATGCGGAAATAGTAGTCGGCATCGAGAATATTGAGATGCTCCAGGGTATTCTGGTAAGTCAGTTCCCCATTGGTGAAACTGACGATCTTGTCGAGAATGCTCAACGCATCCCGCATACAGCCCTCGCTTTTCTGCGCGATGACTTGCAGGGCGGCTTTCGCGGCCGTGATCTCTTCCTTGTTGCAGATATCCTGAAGATGATCTACCGTGTCCGACGGGGTGATCCGCTTGAAGTCGAAGATCTGACAACGCGACAGGATGGTCGGCAGGATCTTGTGCTTTTCCGTCGTAGCCAGGATGAAGATGGCATAAGGCGGCGGCTCTTCGAGTGTTTTCAGGAAGGCGTTGAACGCCGAGGTGCTGAGCATGTGCACCTCATCGATGATATATACCTTGTACTTTCCGGCCTGGGGTGCAAAGCGAACCTGCTCCACGAGGGTCCGGATATCGTCTACGGAGTTGTTGCTGGCAGCGTCGAGCTCGTGGATGTTGAGGGATGCGCCGTCGTTGAAAGACACGCAGGACGGGCACTTGTTACAGGCTTCGCCGTCCGGGGTGATGTTCTCGCAATTGATGGTCTTGGCCAGGATCCGGGCACAGGTAGTCTTACCGACGCCACGAGGACCACAGAACAGGAAAGCATGTGCTAACTGCCTGTTTTTGATGGCGTTCTTCAAAGTTGTGGTGATATGTGCCTGCCCCACTACCGTCGAAAAATCCTGGGGTCTGTATTTTCTGGCCGAAACGATGAATTTATCCATTTAGCATCCGCTCCTTGATGTTGGTTATACCGCTACCGGCGGTTCTTGCAAACGTACGATTTCCCCGGCATTTTTCCAGTTACCGGGCTGCGGGTGAAGCCCGACCGGACTTGGTCCGGTCCAGGACATTAAGCGAATTGAGGCAAAAAAATACATTGCCCGGTTTTTTTTGCCGAAATTCACCCTTCGAAAAAAATAATCCGGGAAAAATTTGGATTATTAACGTTGTTAACTAAATTTGTGTTGTTAATAAAACGCGCATGGGAATTCAGGAGAGAAAAGAAAAACAGAAGCTGGAGATCCGGAAACTGATCCTGGATGCTTCCATGAAGCTCTTCATGGAAGAGGGTTTCGATAATGTCACGATCCGCCGGATCGCCGACATCATCGAGTATAGCCCGACCACGGTCTACATTTATTTTAAGGACAAAGACGAGATATTCGCGGCCCTTCACGATATCGGCTTTCAAAAGATGGCTGAGTTCAACAGGGATCTGCATACGATCCACAACCCATTGTTGCGCCTACATAAAATGGGCGAGAACTATATTCAGTTCGGCATGGAGAACCCGGAGTATTATAGTCTGATGTTCATTGACAGGGAGCCGATGGAGAAGCTGGCCGAGGAAGGATGTGAAGAGTGGAGGCCGGGGGATGGGGCGATCGGACGATTAAAGGAAACCGTCATCGAATGCATGGAGAAAGGGTATCTCCTGGAAGGGGAGCCGCTGGTGGTCAGCCTCTCGATCTGGAGCTTCGTCCATGGACTGATGTCGCTCGCAATCCGGGACCGCCTCGAGAAATTTGTGAATCAGAAAGCGCAGCTCATGCCCACCATGAAAGCCAGTCTCAATTGGTTCATCAATAATATAGAGGCTGGTCGCAGAAGCAAACCCACTGAGAGTTGAACTCAGAGCCGTGAATAGAAGCCTGTTCAGCAGGACCGCCCGGGAGGGCCTTTTTTTAACTCGTTAAATGAACAACGTTAAGTTAATTTATATAATTAATAAACAGAACACTATGCCAAAACAAATCTTGTTTCTGCTGTTGACAGCCCTCTCGCTCCGGGCTTCGTCTCAGCCGGTGCTCGACGCCTATCTCCGCATCGGCCTGGATAGCAACCTGGCTCTTCATCAGCGCAATTTCGATCTGCAACGGTCAGAGCTCGATCTCCGGCGGGCGCAATCACTGTTCTATCCCCAGGCCGGATTCAGCTCCCAGTACACCATCGCCAATGGCGGCCGAACCCAGGCCATCCCGATCGGGGACCTGCTCAATAATGTGTATTCCACGCTGAACCAACTCACCGCGAGTAACAAGTTCCCGCAGGTGGCTAATCAGTCCATCCAGTTTCTGCCAAACGATTTTCACGACACCAAACTGGAAGTTTCGCTGCCCATCCTCAATACCGATCTGCTGCATAATAAAGAAGTGAATAGCGAGACGGTGAATGTCCGCCGCGCTGAAGTGGAGGTCTTTCGCAGGGACCTGGTGCGCAACATCCGCCAGGCATATTATCAATACCTTCAGGCAGGCAAGGCGGTCGACATCTATGTCAACGCGCTGGCCCTGGTGAAGGAGAACCGTCGCGTCAGCCAGAAATTTGTCGAGAACCATATTGCCACCCGCGAGATCGTCCTGCGCAGCCAGGCCCAGGTGAGCCAGGTGGAGGCGTCGCTCATCGAGGCGCAGAACAACCGTCAGAATGCGACGGCTTATTTCAACTTTCTGCTTAACCGGTCCATTGATGCTCCGATCCTGACGGATTCTTCGTTGATGACGGGCGCCGGCGATGTGGGGAATAACGAAAGCGGTGCCGGGGGGGCGGGGAATAGCGTCGGAGGCGCGGGCTTTGCCGGGGTGCCGACCGGCCGGGAAGAGCTGGCCCGCTTGAAAAGTTATCAGCACATCCTTCAATCCAATCTCAAATGGGACCGCAACTACCTGATCCCAAAACTCAACGCCTTTTACGACGTCGGCTACCAGGGATATGGGTTTCACTTCAACGGAACGCAGTTCTATCAGTTGGCGGGCATCCAGTTGAACTGGACCCTGTTCAAGGCCAATGACAACAAATACAAGATCAGGCAGGCCCGGATCGATATCGATGCGATCGATGAACAATACCAACAACTCACCCAGCAGCTGACGCTCGAACAGCAGACAGCTCTCAACAATTATCACTCCGCTCTCGAAGCCTTGCACGCACTTGCCGATGAAACGGGCAGCGCCAGGGAGGCTTACCGTCTTGCCGAACGGCGGTTCAATGAGGGGCAGGCGCTGCAGGTCGAGCTGATCGACGCCCGTACGCAGATGACCAGTGCCGAGATCCGCTATTCTCTCGGCCGCCTGGCGGTACTCAACAGGGCCGCCGATCTCGAGCGGGCCACGGCGGCTTATAAACTTTAATATTTCATCCTCATCCAAACAACAACGTTATGAATACGAAATTACCCGGCTCCCTTCGCTTCCCGTTTGCAGCGATCATTGCATTCAGCCTGGTCCGGTGCGGAGAGAACAAGGCCGCCGTCATTCCGCCGGTGGACGAACCTATCCCGGTGAAGCTGCAGCCCGTCACCAATGCCAACAATGGCAAGACCCTTCAATACTCCGGACTTATCGCCTCCAATTCGGAGGCCCGGCTGTCTTTTAAGATCGGCGGGATCATCGCGCGGGTCTTTGTAAAAGAGGGCGATCATGTTGTCGCGGGTCAGCTGCTGGCGACCCTCGATCTGACCGAGATCAACGCCCAGGTGCAGCAGGCTACACAGTCGCTGGAAAAGGCGCAACGCGATGAGAACCGCGCCAACAACCTCTACAAGGATACCGTTGCCACGCTCGAACAGGTGCAAAATGCCCATACCCAAACAACGGTGTCGGGCGAAGCGCTCCGGATCGCGCGTTTCAACCAGCAATACGCTCAGATCCGCGCAACGGCCAGCGGCACCATTCTTCAAAAGCTCATGAACGAAGGGGAATATGCCTCCGCCGGCACTGCGGTGCTCGTGTTCAACGGCGTCGCCCAGAACGACTGGGTGGTCCGTTTTGGCGTGTCCGACAAGGACTGGGCGGTTCTGCATAAAGGCGACAGAGCTGCCATCACGCTCGATGCTTATCCGGGGGAACAATTTTCGGGTCAGATATCCAAGCTGGCCGAAGGGGCAGACGCCAACGGCGGCACTTATGGAGTGGAAGTGACTATCGGGGCGGGGGGACATAAGCTGGCTCCGGGACTTTTCTGTACGCTGCAGTTACAGCCTGCGGGCAAACGTACCCTTGCTTTTATTCCTGCTTCAGCGCTGGCTGAGGGTGAAGGAAACACCGGTTTCGTGTATGCGCTGAACGATGATCGAAGAACCGTAAAAAAGATCCCCATCCATATTGCCTTTCTGCAAGGCGATCGCATCGCGGTCGGCAGTGGACTGGATAATGTGCAGGAGGTGATCTCCGATGGAGTGGGCTATCTCACGGAGAAGTCGGTGGTAAAATTGATGCCGAGTCCCAAACCCCAGACCGATTCCCTTACCAAATAATCGACTGCCATGAACATCACGAGTTTTTCCGTTCGCAATTACCAGTTTACGCTCATCGTGTTCGTAATGCTGGCACTCATCGGGGTGAACTCCCTGGTCAATATGCCCCGTGGCGAGGACCCGGACACCGAAGCCCCGTCGTTTTCCGCCATCATCATCTATCCCGGCACCAGTCCGAAGGATATGGAGGAGTTGGTGGTCAATCCCATCGAAAAGCGGTTCAACGAGATGGATGACGTCAAACGTATCCGGAGCACCATCGACGACGGTCTCGCAGTCGTTCAAATAGAATTCAAATATGAGAAGGATCCCGACAAAAAATACCAGGATGTGATCCGCGAGCTGGACGCTGTGCGGCCCAACCTTCCTGCGGATATCCTAAGTATCAACATCCAGCGATTTACACCGTCAGATGTCAATATCCTGCAGGTCGCCTTGCTGAGCGAGACTGCGCCTTATAGCCAGTTGGAGGAATGGAGCAAGAAGTTGAAGGAAAGACTGGAGAAGATCAAGACCTTGAAGAATGTGGACAATTGGGCTTTCCCGCAGCAGCAGGTGCGCGTGTCGCTGAACCTCGAGAAGTTATCCCAGAACCATATTCCCCTGAATGCCGTTCTGCAGGCCATCCAGCGGGAGAATGTGAACATCCCGGCCGGCAGCGTCGAAATGGGTACACGCAAGTTCAATGTAAAGACCAGTGGCGACTATAAGAGTGTCGACGAGATAAAAAATACCGTGGTCAGCAGCGCCGGCGGAAAGATCATCTATGTAAAGGATCTTGCCGATGTGACCCTCAATTACGAAGAGCAGAACTACATCGGCCGGCTGAATGGCAAACGCGGAGTTTTTGTGACCGCGAGCCGGAAAGCCGGGACCAATATCTTCGCCGTGGAAAAAGAGATGGATCCCGTAATGGAGCAGTTCAAGCGCGAGCTGCCGCCCGCCATTGCGTTCGAGAAGAGCTTTAACAATGCCGCAAGCGTCCATACCCGGCTCGGCCATTTCGTAAGAGATTTCGCCATCGCCATCTTCCTGGTGTTGCTGACCCTGCTACCGCTGGGTCCGAGGGCTTCGATCGTAGTCATGGTCTCTATTCCGCTTTCCCTGCTGATCGGTCTGTTCCTGCTCGACCTCTTTCATATTACCATCAATCAGCTGAGTATCGTCGGGATGGTCGTTGCCCTGGGTCTGCTTGTGGACGACAGTATCGTCGTAGTAGAAAATATCGAACGGTATCTGCGAATGGGGTACCAGAAGAAAGACGCGGCCATTGCCGCAACACGGCAGATCGGCCTGGCTGTATTGGGCTGTACCGCCACGCTGATCTTCGCCTTTCTGCCGCTGATGTTCCTGCCGGAGGCGGCAGGAGATTTCATCCGCAGCCTTCCCGCCGCGGTGGTCACGACGGTGCTGGCGTCCCTGTTCGTTTCGTTGACGATCGTGCCGTTCCTTTCCAGCCGGATCCTCAGCGGGCACGAACATCCGGAAGGGAACTTCTTCCTGCGTGGTCTGCGCCGCTTCATCAATGGCAGTTATCGCCGGCTGCTCCACGCCGCCATCGCGCGGCCTGTGATAACCCTGATGGTTGCCGGCGGCATTTTCGTGGGGTGTCTGGCCCTCATCCCCCGGGTGGGGTTCAGCGTCTTCCCCGCATCGGAGAAGCCGATGTTCCTGATCAATATCACGACCCCGCTGGGCACCAGCCTTCCCGCGACCGACTCGGTAGCGCGTTGGGTCGAAGCCCAGATCGGACACCTGCCTGATCTGAAGAACTATACGAGCAATGTAGGCCGGGGCAATCCCCGCATCTATTACAATGTGATCCCGCAGAATGAGGTCAGCAACTATGCGCAACTGTTCGTCCAGCTGAATGAGACGTCTTCGTCGCGCAAGCGTCAGATGATCGATAGCTTGCGCCAGCGGTTCAAATACTATCCCGGCGCAAAGATCGAAGTAAAGGATTTCGAGCAGGGGCCGCCGATAGAAGCGCCTATCGCCATCCGCCTGTTCAGCGAGAACCTGGATACGTTGCGCGGTCTTGCCTTCCGCGTTGAAGACCTGTTGAAAAAGACCGAAGGAACGATGTATGTCAACAACGATCTGACGACCCTGAAGACAGATATAAAGGTTCGCGTCAACAAAGAGAAGGCGGGGATCCTCGGTGTTCCGGTCAATGAGATCGACCGGACCGTACGGCTTGCGGTTGCGGGTCTCGATATCGGCAAATTCCGGAAGGAAGACGAAAAGGACGACGACTACAACATCAACGTCTGTCTGCCGCGCAACCAGCGCCAGACCCTGGACGCGCTGAATAAAGTGTATGTCAATTCCGCCACGGGCGCCTCGGTTCCGTTGAACAATGTCGCGGATATCGGTTTCCAGAGCAGCCCCACCCAGATCCAGCACTACGATAAAGACCGGTATACGACGGTCACTGCATTTGTCCGCAGCGGATATAATACGACGCGGCTGACGGAGGGTATCCTGAAGAACCTCGACACCTTGCGCTTTCCGGCCGGCGCCAGTTACAAGGCCGCAGGGGAGGTGGAGAGCAAGGAGCAGAGTTTTGGCGGACTTGGCGCCATCATCCTTGTCACCGTCTTCGGTATTCTCGGCATCCTCATCCTCGAATTCAAGACTTTCCGCGGTACCCTGATCGTGCTGTCCGTGGTGCCGCTGGGCATTATCGGCGCCGTGCTGATCCTGCTGGCGACCGGCAATACGTTCTCGTTCGTGGCCGTGATCGGGCTTATTGCCCTTGTCGGGATCGAGGTGAAGAATTCTATTTTGCTGGTGGATTACACCGACCAGTTGCGCAAGGGGGGAATGGGGCTTGACGAGGCCATCCAGGAGGCTGGAGAGACGCGGTTTGTTCCTATAATTTTGACGACGCTTACCGCGATCGGCGGCTTGATCCCGCTGGTGGCGGAGAATAATCCGTTGTATTCGCCGCTTGCGTTGGTGATCATTGGCGGGTTGTTGAGTTCGACGATCCTGACGAGGGTGGTGACGCCGGTGTTGTATAAGTTGCTGGCGCCGAAGATTGTGGTGGAGGCTGCATCCGCGGCGACGGTGGTTGCGGTTCCGGTGGCGGGTTAAACCCCCACCATCGGATGCCGCTTGAACTCTTTGCTGCGGTCGAACAGATAGCGGTAGGTTGTGAGCTTGCGGCTCACGTAGGTTTCGCCGAGCGATTTAGCTACGTTCACCATCTTGACGTTGAAATCGCCGATCCATTGCATCTCGTAGTGGCTGTAGAAATTGGCGGGCTGTACGCGGTTGGCCAGCTCCTGGATGATATAGGCGTCGACGCCTTTGCCCTGGAACTCGGGGATCAGGGCGAAGACGATGCCCGTGAAATGCCGGCAGGCGCCGCGGCTGCGAAGCCAAAGGAATTGCAGCTTTTGGAGGAGACCGAATTTGCCGTTGAAGTGTTTGTAGTACTGATTCAGTTCGGGAATATTGAGGAACATGGCGATCGGTTTTTCGCCATAATACGCGAACAGGGCGATATCCTCGTCCAGGAGCGGCTTCATCTTTTTGAAGAGCTGCAGGGCCTGGTCCTTGCGCATTTCCTTGAGCCCGCCATGCCCGGCATATGCGGCATTGTAGACCGCGACGAAGTCGGCCGCGTATTTTTCGAGGTTGTTCTTTTCGATGACATGTGAGCTGTACATCGGGTCAGCGGCAAGCGCATCGTGTCGTTGGCCGATCTTCGCCGTCAGGGGCTTCATGGGATCCAGTCCAAAACACAACTGGTGAAAGAAGGGTTTGAAACCGTAATTCTCGAGTAAGTCCTTATAATATGGAGGGTTGAAGGTCATGGACCAAAGCGGCTCATGGAAACCCTCGACGAGCAGGCCCCACCACTTATCCCGTTCGCCAAAATTGATGGGTCCGTCCATCGCCTCCATCCCCCGCTGGCCGAGCCAATGACGGGCAACGTCGAGCAGCATATCTGCAGCTTCCTGGTTATCAATGCAGTCAAAGAAGCCCATGCCGCCTACCGGCACGTCGTCCCCTTTGTTCTTGTACTTCTTATTAACGAAGGCGGCTATCCGACCGATGAGGCGGCCGTCGTCCGCTTTCAGGATCCAGCGGGTCACCTCCCCAAAGCGAAAGGCCTTGTTGATGTTCTTGTCGAATACTTCGTTGATTTCCTTGTCGATAGGGCGAATATAACCCGGGACGTTCCGGTTGAGTTCCACATTCACCTGTATGAATTCCTGAGCCAGTAGCGGAGTGGTTACTTCGATCAATTGCATGGCCATTCTGTTGTTCGAGAAACAACAAATATACTATTTTTAACTTTCCTCCTGTCCCCTTACCTTTGCGGCAAAATTGACAATCCTCTTAATATGGCAAGTAACGGTAAGATCAAACAAATCATCGGCGCTGTGATCGATGTGCAGTTTGAAGGCAAACTCCCTGAGATCTATAACGCATTGGAATTGAAGAAGTCCAATGGTGAAACCCTGGTTCTGGAAGTTCAACAGCACCTCGGGGAAGACAGCGTACGCTGCATCGCGATGGACGGTACCGAAGGTCTTGTCCGTGGTCTCGATGTTGTCGACACCGGAAGTGCCATTTCCATGCCTACGGGTGAGGGGATCAAGGGCCGGCTGTTCAATGTAACGGGCGATCCGATCGATGGTTTGCCGGCGGTGTCCAAAGCCAACGGCCGTCCGATCCACGCGAAGCCCCCGGCATTCGAAAACCTCAGCACCGCCACCGAAGTGCTGTTTACGGGGATCAAGGTTATCGATCTGATCGAGCCCTATGCAAAGGGTGGCAAGATCGGTCTGTTCGGTGGTGCGGGTGTAGGAAAGACCGTACTGATCCAGGAGCTGATCAACAATATCGCAAAAGCTTATGCCGGCTTGTCCGTATTTGCCGGTGTAGGAGAGCGTACCCGTGAAGGGAACGATCTCATGCGCGAAATGATCGAAGCCGGTATCATGAAATATGGCGAAGAGTTCAAACATAGCATGGAGCACGGCGGCTGGGACCTGAGCAAGGTGAACATGGGCGAGCTCGCTGAGTCCAAGGCCACCTTCGTGTTTGGCCAGATGAACGAACCTCCCGGTGCGCGTGCGCGTGTGGCGCTGAGCGGTCTCACTATCGCCGAATATTACCGGGATGGCGACGGTAAGGGCCAGGGCAGAGATATCCTCTTCTTCGTAGACAATATCTTCCGTTTCACCCAGGCGGGTTCCGAAGTATCGGCGCTGCTGGGTCGTATGCCTTCGGCCGTGGGATATCAGCCTACGCTGGCAACGGAGATGGGTCTGATGCAGGAGCGTATCACTTCCACGAAGAACGGTTCCATCACTTCCGTACAGGCCGTATATGTGCCTGCGGATGACCTTACCGATCCGGCTCCCGCAACGACCTTCGCCCACCTCGATGCCACGACGGTATTGAGCCGGAAGATCGCCGACCTTGGCATCTATCCCGCGGTCGACCCCCTTGATTCCACCTCGCGTATCCTGACGCCGAAGATCGTCGGTGACGCGCACTATAACACCGCCAACCGGGTAAAACTGATCCTCCAGCGATACAAAGAACTGCAGGATATCATTGCGATCCTCGGTCTGGATGAACTGAGCGACGAAGACAAGATGACCGTTGCGCGCGCACGTAAAGTACAGCGTTTCCTGTCTCAGCCTTTCCACGTTGCAGAACAGTTCACCGGTCTGAAAGGGGTACTCGTTCCCATCGACGAAACCATCCGCGGCTTCAACATGATCATGGACGGCGAAGTGGATGAATATCCTGAAGCAGCGTTCAACCTGGTTGGGACCATCGACGATGCAATCGAAAAAGGTAAGAAACTCCTCGCTCAGGCGCGCGGGTAAAAATTAGCGAATGAATCTAGAGATATTAACTCCCGAAAAGAAACTGTTCAGCGCAGAAGTGTACGGCGTGCAGTTGCCCGGAGTAGACGGTCTGTTCGAAGTGTTGGATCGTCATGCCCCGCTGGTGAGCGCGCTGAAAGCCGGCCAGGTAAAAGTCCTGAAAGATAAAAGCAATCACCTTGCATTCTTCACGATCCAAAGCGGATTCGTGGAAGTGATCCAGAATAAGGTAACCGTATTGGTTGAAGGCGCAGTACCTGTCGAAGGCAAATCGTAAATGCGCACCGTGCGATGTCTTCCGAAGACGAAATGTTAGTTAAACCCTGGCTTCTGCCAGGGTTTTTTAATTGGGAATGCATGTCTGTTAGGCTCCTGTTAAAACCGCACCGGATATCGGCCGGGCATTTTAATTGCAGGTAACTTTAACAAATAATACGTCGCATTATGAACAGACTAAAGCCCTTCCTGTTGTTCGGGATTCCTGCCGTAGTGATGCTTTCTCTAAACAGCTGCAAGAAGGATCCGCTCAACAATCTTACCAATGAGGAGAGCCGCATCTACATCACCAATTACGATACCACCGCCAATTTTTCCGCGTATTCGACTTTTAGTATTACCGACAGCGTGACCGTCATACAGGATAACCAGCTGGCGGGGCGCTCTTATGATGCATTCGACGTCAACGCCATCAACGCCATGACCCAGCAGATGACTGCGAGGGGATATAAGCTGGTAAGCAAGTCGGCCAGCCCTGACCTGGCCATCAACATTTCGAAGGTCTATTCGTCGTCGACGGTGCTCTTCAACTATTCCGACTACTGGGACTACTATGGGAGCTACTACGATCCTTACTATTGGGGCTATCCCGGATACGGCTACTATGATCCATACGCCGTCGGCGCCTATACCGTCAATACCGGCGGGCTGGAGATCGATGTGCTCGATCTGAAGAATGCAGCTGCCAACGGTAACAAGCTGGTGGGTATCTGGACGGGTCTTGCCAGAGGAGAGGACGTCTTCAGTCCCTCCAATGCCGCAAACGAAATCTCCGCGATGTTCTCGCAATCCGCGTATTTGAAAAAATAACTATACAACCGAAAATCATGAAAGCGAAGAATAAATTCCTGTTCCGGACAATGGTTCTCGCCCTTGTATTAATGGGCGTCGCCACCAAGGGCGCGATGGCGCAGCACGCGCTTGAATTCAATTTCAACTATAATATCAATTTTCCGGCAAGCGCCGATTTCAAGGCATTGGTCAACAAGCCCGCCTTCAAGGGATTTACGGCCGGCCTCGCCTATCCCATCACGGACCAACTCAGAGCCGGGCTTAGTTTTGGCTACAATGACTATTATCAAAAGTATCCCCGTCAGGTGTATGAGAATGGACCCGGCTCGGAGGTCTCCGCGGTGCTCAGCAATTCCATTCAGCAAATGCCGTTGCTTGCCACCGTCGACTATACCGTGCTGAAGAAGGGCGTTGTCCGGCCCTATATCGGTGCGGGTGTGGGCATCAATTTTATCAGTTTTGATCAGTATCTGGGTGAGTTCGACAACCCGGCCAATTTTACGAAGCTGGCCGTGAGGGGAGAGGCGGGCATCCTGATCCCCTTGAGCATTTACAGCTCAACCGCACTGCGCATCGGCGGTAGTTATAATTACGCTCCCTTCAAGGAATATGGGTTCTCCAATTTAAATAATTGGGGTGTACATGCAGGGATCAGTGTTCCGCTACATTAATTGAGTTGGGGGTCGATGGGGAAGTTGACCATGATCTCATATTCTCCGCCGAGATGGCGGAGCGCATCCTTCCATACCTCCGACGGTCTTTTATGGAAGACCAGTGGTCGGCTGGCGGGTACCGTTAGCCAGGATTTTTCCTTCAGTTCGTCGGCGAGCTGTCCGCTGCCCCAGCCGGAATAGCCGATGTAGAATCGGATCTTGCTTATCTCGACCTCGCCGTTGCGGATCAGCTCGATCGCCGTTTCGAAGCTTCCGCCCCAAAACACGCCGTCGATGATCTCATATCCGCCAGTGATCTTATCGGGGTATTGATGCAGGAAATGAATGGTATCCATTTGGACGGGGCCGCCAAGATAGACCGGGATCTTCTTCAGGTCGTCCAGTCCCGTGACCAATTCGTCGAGTGTGTATTCGTAATTTTTATTCAGTACAAAACCGAAGCTGCCCTCATCCTGGTGCTCACAAAGGAAAACGACCGTCCGCATGAAATTCGGGTCTTTCAAAAAGGGATCAGCGATCAATAATATGCCTGGTGCCGGGCTCTCCATATCGTCGAAATTAAAAAATCCTGCGGATTTCAAAAAGGTCTCCGCAAAAAATTAGTCATATGGCGTTGTCGGGCAAAGGCCTCGGGCCTTTTCACTAAATATAGGGCTTTTTCGCCTGAAAACCCCTTTCTTTGTGAAAGCTTCGTTAAATCGTTCCCCACAAAAAGCAGAAGCAGTGCAGCCTCCACCCTTTTGAATAATTTTACAGATGGGCTAAAGACCGGGCCGGTCCCGGTTTCGTGCAATTAAAAAGTATGGGTTTGAAAAAAATTTTCCCTATCATTTTTGTATTGATCTCCCTATCCCTGATCGGCAGTATCTACATCCAGATCAACTGGATCCTGACGATGCTGGAGAATAAGCAGGAGGAGTTGCATCACAAGCTGGTGGATGCCACCGGCTATGTTGCGCAAGAGCTGGTCTCGCAGCGGGGGAGTAATGCAAGTAAAGTGCTGCGGTTACGACCCGGTCTCTGGCGTCCCTCCGATCCTTTTACCATGGAACTGATGCGCGTGCCCACCGTCGTGGAGCGATATACCGCGGACGATATCAGTGACAAGATCCGCAAGGCCTTCAACATGGTCGGGATAAAGAATACCCGCTTCGAATTTTCGGTCTCTTCCGACCCCGGCGGTTCCGATCTCAATTTTCATCCCCAGGAGCTCAGGTCGAAGAACTTTTTAAAGTCGATCGAGGACACGGTCAATAACAACTTCTTTATCGTTCCGTTACAAGCTCCGGACAATGCGGATGGCGGCGGAGGTGCGTTGCCTGATGAAGTGCTGGCCATCGTCATTCCCGACTTCAAAAAGATCGTACTCGGCGAAATGCGAACCATGATCGCGGGCGCGATCTTCTTCACCCTGGTCATCATCGCCGCATTCTATGTGACCGTGAATGCCCTCGTCCGGCAAAAGAAGCTCAGCGAAATAAAGAACGATTTCATCAACAATATGACCCACGAGTTCAAGACTCCGCTGGCCACTATTTCACTGGCTGTGGATGCCTTGCGCAATGAAAAGGTCGTGCAGGACCGGTCCAAGTCGGAATACTTCACCGGGATCATCAAGGAAGAGAACAAGCGGATGAACAAGCAGGTGGAGACCATTCTCCAGGCCTCTTTACTGGACCGGCAGGAGCAGCAGCTCAACCGGAAGCCTCTGCATGCGCATGAGTTCATCCAGGAAGCCATGGAAAATTTCCATTTGCAACTGGAAGGGAAGGGTGGTCGCTCCGAATTGCAACTCAATGCCAAGAATGACCTGGTCTTTGCCGATGAGGTCCATTTTATGAATATCGTCACCAATCTCATCGACAACGCCGTAAAATATTCGAAGGAGAACCTCTGCATCCGGATCACCACCCAGAGCACGCCGAAAAATCTGATCATCCGCATCGAAGACAACGGCATCGGGATGAGCAAGGAAACGCAGCGTCGCATCTTCGAGAAGTTCTACCGCGCACATACCGGCAATCTGCACAATGTAAAGGGATTTGGTCTCGGGCTCAGTTATGTGAAGACCATCGTCGAAGCCCATGAAGGCAAGATCAGGGTCGACAGCACTGTAGGTAAGGGTACCACCTTTACGATGGAGTTCCCCTTGAAATCAGACTAGAGGCATTACCCTCCGGGGCTGGAAGCCGGCAGCAGCAAACATCCATCTCCATAGCTGAGAAAACGAAAATCGTGCTCCAGCGCGTACGAATACATCTTCCGCCAATCTTCTCCGATCAAGGACGCGATGAGCAGCAATAGCGTCGACTCCGGCTGATGGAAATTGGTCACCAGGCCGGTGACGATCCGCCACTCGTAGCCCGGACTGATCAGTAATTGCGTTGTCGTTACCAGGCGATCGATTCCCTGTCGAGCCATGCGATCCAGCAGCGATGTCAGCGCTTCCACAGCGGTGGCGGCGGCCTGTACGGTATAAGGGTCCCATTGCCGGACGACGAGATCTTCGCCTGCCAATCCCAACCAATAAAGACTTTCCAGCGTTCGGGCAGAAGTGGTGCCGACCGCGATCACCGGCTTACCGGCTTTCAGTGTGGTCCGCAAGCGGAGAATAAAATCCCGGCTGACATCGATGTATTCGATGTGCATCGTATGCCCGCCGAGTGTCGCTGCTTTCACGGGAAGGAATGTTCCTGCTCCGACATGCAGGGTCACGAAGTCGTGAGAGATCTTTTTTGCCGCCAACGACTGAAAGATCGCATCGGTAAAATGTAGTCCCGCGGTGGGCGCCGCCACCGACCCATCATGTTGCGCATAAATGGTCTGATAACGCCGGCTGTCCGCGGCGTCTGCTTCGCGGTGGATATAGGGTGGGAGGGGGATGGCGCCGGCCCGGTGCAGCAGCTCACCAAAAGAGAGTTGCGCAGGTGTCCAGGACAAGGCGATCAAGAATGAATCTCCCGATCTTTCGAGGTAACGCGCTTCGAGCACGAGACCGTCCGGCAATTCTTTTCGGAGGATCTGACCCGGCTTCCACTTCGAAGCGCCGCCGATCAGACAACGCCAGTTGACTGTCCCCGTCCGGGCGAGAGCATTGGCAATACCCCCATATTCCGCCGGCGGCTCGAGACAAAAGATCTCGATCCGCGCCCCTGTCGGTTTCCGGAATTCAATCCGGGCTTCGACGACTTTTGTGTTATTAAAGACCAGCAGGCTGTCCGCCGGCAGATAGGCGGCGATATTTTGATAAACGTCTTCGTGGAGTGTCCCCCCCTGGTTGATCAGGAGTTTGCTGGCGTCGCGTTGGTCGAGCGGATGGATGGCGATGCGTTCAGGCGGAAGAGGATAGGTATACGCCGAAATGGAGATTTCCTGTGGATTTTGCATGTAGGCAGGCGGCTAACTGCCGCCGGTTTTAGAGCTGCAAATTTACGATCTATCGGTGGTATGGCCTAGCGCTTCGCAACGGGCACGACCAGTTTCAGTCCGCTCCATTCCTCGCTCACTGCGCATACCTTGATATCGACCAATCCATTGGCCAGTGCGTAGTCGCGAATGATATTCTCGGTAAGATCGGTCGCCTTGCCGCTGCTTTTCTTGTACCAGGATACCCAAACCACCAGCTGCCGGTTCTTTCCCGCTGCAGCCAGTACGCTCTTCATGGCCAGTTCAAAATCCTTTGCCGAAGCGGCGAATACATGGATGAGATCCGGGACTTCCCGGGCCGTACAGAGCTGGCCCGAAAGATCGGCGTCCAGCCAATGGAAATAATCGGCCGGCGCACCGATGAGCCGGATCTTCCAGCCTTCTTTTATTCCCAGCTTTTTCAAGAGGGGAGTTCCCGAATAACCAGCAGGCATATCAAAAAATGGTTAATTCACATCAAAAACCGGGTTTTCCACCGTTTATCCACCGCTATTCACACCCTACGCACAGCTCAAAAAGCCCAAAAATCTTGTTGTCGCCATCTAAGTGCATCCAAGACAACACACAGAAACCCAATGCACTATTGTGGAAAAATTAAATTTTCCAATTTCTCTCAGAAAAGTGGGAAAAAGTGTTATTTTGTGTTAGTTTCAGGTAAAATTGATTCAACTCCTCATAAATGATTGGTTTTCTGGGCGAATACGAAGCTACTTTGGACACAAAAGGTCGCTTCCTGCTTCCGGTCGGCTTCAAAAAGCAGCTGCCGGAAGAGGGTCCAACCCAGTTTGTCATCAATCGAGGGTTTGAAAAATGCCTGAGTCTCTATCCGATGAAAAGCTGGGAGCCCATATTCGCCAGGGTAAGCCAATTGAATGATTTTGACCCCGAAGTTCGTCAATTCAGGAGATATTTCCTGAATGGGGCGACGATGGCTGAGCTGGATTCCGCCGGGCGGTTGTTGATCCCCCAAAACCTGAAGGAGCATGCGGGGTTGGAGAAGGACATCGTTCTGGCGGCGGCAGTAGACAAGATCGAAATCTGGGATAAAAGTAAGTACCAACAGTTCTTTGAATCTTTTTCACCGGAAGCATTCAGCAGCCTGGCAAAGCAGGTGATGAACCCGGGAGGGCTCGCGTTATGACGACGTCAGGCAGCCAGGGCGGTCAGGATGGCCGGGATCATTCCTATCACCTGCCGGTCCTGCTGAAGGAGACGCTCGACGCTCTCGTCACAAAGCCAGCAGGCATCTATGCCGATCTGACCTTTGGCGGCGGAGGCCATTCCCGCGGGATTCTGGAAAGATTGGGGCCAAAAGGCAAGCTCTTTGCCTTTGACCAGGACAGCGATGCCCGCCGCAATCTGCCGGATGATCCCCGCATCACCTTTCTGCCGCACAACTTCCGTCATGTGGGCCGTTTCCTGCGTTTGCATGAGGCGATACCCGTCGACGGGATCCTGGCCGACCTGGGGGTGAGCAGCCATCAGTTCGACGAGGGGCAGCGGGGCTTCTCTTTCCGTTTTGAAGGCGACATGGATATGCGCATGGATCAGCGTCAAACCCTGACCGCATTCGATGTGGTCAACACGTGGTCCGAAGAGCGGCTTCACAAGCTGTTCGAGCAGTATGGGGAAGTGACCAATGCCCGGACTCTGGCGAGGACGATCGTGCAGGTGCGCGGCAAGCTATCGCTGAAGACCATCCCCAATTTCAAGACGGCGCTGAATAGCGTGGTGAAAGGAAATCCCAATAAATACTTTGCCCAGGTGTTTCAAGCCCTGCGTATAGAGGTGAACGATGAATTGGGAGCATTAAAAGAAATGTTGCAACAGGTGCCCGGCCTCCTCTCTATAGGCGGACGCGTAGCGATCATCACCTTTCATTCCCTGGAAGACAGGATCGTCAAGAACTTCTTCAAAAGAGGAACGTTCGAAGACGAAGACCCGTCAGACCCCTTCGGACAAAGTAAGGCACCTCCCCTATTAAAAGCAATTACCAAAAAACCGGTAATCCCCGGCGACACTGAACTACGCCAAAACCCAAGATCCCGCAGCTCCAAGTTGCGGGTGGCAGAACGTATATAGAGCCGCTGGAAGCGGATCGACCGAAGGTCAGACAAAACGAGGAAAAGACATGAGCAAATGGAAACCATCCCTGCTGGGCTATCGCTGGATCATGAGGAATATCGGGTACTTCCTCTTTCTCGCCGCACTGGCGGTAGTATACATCTATAACGGCCATTATGCCGATAAGGTCTCGCGGGATATCACCCGGACCAACAAAGAGCTAAAGGAGCTGCAATACGAATATAAAACGCTGAAGAGCGAAGTGATGTTCCGGAGCAAGCAGAGTGAACTGGCAAAAGCCGTCGAACCCTTTGGGTTGAAAGAGCTGATGCGCCCGCCCTACCTGCTGACGGACTCTGCAAAATAGAAGAACCAAACACGACGACGAAACAGAACATGGAAGTCAAACGCGATATATTATGGAGGGTCTACCTCTGCTTTCTCGGCATCGTAGCGTTATCGCTTGTGGTGCTCGGGAAAGTAGTGTATATCCAACGCGTTCAGGGCGCCTACTGGAGGGGGCTTAGCGACAGCCTTCACCAGAAATTCGTCGAACTGGATGCCGAACGCGGCACCATCTATAGCGAAGACAGCAGCATGCTCAGCACCTCGATCCCGTACTTCAACATCTATATCGACTTTGGCGCCGACGGCCTCCGCGAGAAGAACGGCAAGCGATTTTTCGAAAACCTCGATTCCCTTTCCGGCTGTCTGGCCACGCTGTTCGGCGATCAGTCGACCCAGGCTTACAGGAAGATGCTGGTGAAAGGATACAGGACGACAGATCGCTATTATGAGCTGCAGGCCAATCTTCCTTTTGAAAAGTACCAGAAACTCCGCGACTTCCCCCTTGTCCGCCAGGGTCGCAACAAAAGCGGCTTTATTGCGGAAGTGGTCAATAAAAGATTGAATCCGTTCGGCTTGCTGGCCAATCGTACCATTGGCCTGGCAAGAGCGAATGCCCAGAACGTCGGTCTCGAGCGTACCTATGATACCCTGCTGAAGGGAGAGACCGGCCGCCGCCTGGTCCGCTACATTGCGGGCGGCGCCTATATTCCCGTAGAAGGCTATGAGATCGAAGCGGAAAATGGAAAGGATGTCGTTACGACGATAGACGTCAACATCCAGGACATCGCCGAGAACGCCCTCCAAAAAGAGCTGGTCGAGAATGAGGCTGAACATGGCACTTGTATCGTCATGGAGGTCGCGACCGGCAAGATCAAGGCCATCGCCAATCTGGGCCGCCAATCCGATGGCTCTTACTGGGAAGACCTCAATTATGCGATCCGGGCTACAGAACCAGGGTCCACATTCAAGCTGGCAACCATGCTGTCGCTGCTCGAGGACAAAAAGGTGTCTCTAACCAACTCGATCAACCTCGAAGGTGGAACCTGGAAGGTCGCCAACCGGACCGTATATGATGCCGAGCCGCATGACAACCGGATCTTCACGGTTAAGCAGGCCTTTGAGATCAGTTCCAACGTCGGCATGGCGAAACTGGCCGTTGCCAACTATTCCAACAACCCCGGACAGTTCATCGATCATCTGCGGAAGCTTCATCTGGATCGCCCGACCGGCGTCGATCTCGTCGGGGAGGCCAATTCGGTGATCATTACTCCCAAGTCCCGGACCTGGAGCGCAACGGCTCTGCCCTGGATGGCCTTTGGCTATTCGCTCCTGATCACGCCGCTTCAAACGCTGACTCTTTACAACGCGGTCGCCAACAACGGCCGCATGATGAAACCCTATCTTGTGAGCACTGTTCAGGAGAACGGAATCCGGATAAAAGAGACCCAGCCGACAGTCCTTGTCGAAAAGATCTGCAGCGACGAAACGCTTCGGCAACTGAAGGAATGTCTCAACGGCGTCTGTCAGGAACAGGAAGGTACCGCGGCAAAATTATTCAAGGGAGCTTTCTACCAGGTCGCGGGAAAGACCGGTACAGCCCTTGTTGCCAACAAAGGCCGGGGTTATGCCGATCATATCTATCAATCGTCCTTTGTCGGTTATTTCCCTGCCGCGGCGCCGAAATACACCTGCATCGTGGTGATAAAGAACAAGCCTTTTGCAAAGCAATATCTCGGTGCAAAAGTAGCCGGGCCGGTGTTCCGCGAGGTGGCCGATCGGCTGATGAGCACCAGTGCGGGTCAGAGTCTCGACTATGCGGACTCGACCGGCAATGCCAATCCCAACCAGCTGTTTGCATCGCTGACCACACCTCCGCCGGTTCATATGCAATCCGGTGGAAAAACGGTACCCGACGTAAAAGGCATGGGGTTGAAGGATGCTCTTCATGCGCTGGAGAGCATGGATATGAAGGTGGCGGTAAGAGGAAGCGGGAAGGTGCGGACCCAGAGTATCGAGCCGGGAAGCCCCCTGCAAAAGAAAGAAACCATATTTATTCAACTGGACTGAGACTTATAAATGATCAACCTGCAGGAAATATTATATAAGGTAAGTATCCGGAGCATTGTCGGCCCGCGGGATCAGACGATCGGCAATCTGCAAACGGATTCACGGCTTGCAGGGCCGGGCACCTTATTTATCGCTGTGAGGGGCACCCATACGGATGGGCATCAATTCATTCCGGCCGTAGTCGCCGCAGGCGCCGTTGCCGTCGTTTGTGAAGAGCTGCCGGCTGAAGTAAACGAGGGGGTCTCTTATGTCCAGGTGGAAGACAGCGCTGCCTCGGCCGGGGTCATCGCGCATAATTTCAACGGTCAGCCTTCGGAAAAGCTGAAACTAGTGGGGGTCACCGGCACCAACGGAAAAACCACCATCGCTACCTTATTATATAAACTATTCTCCGAACTGGGGTATAAATGTGGACTTCTCAGCACTGTGCAGAACCATATCGGCGACCGGATCGTACCTGCCACGCATACGACCCCGGATGCCCTGCACCTCAATGCGCTGCTGAAGCAAATGGTCGACGAAGGCTGTACCCATGTATTTATGGAGACCAGCTCACATGCCATCCATCAACACCGGATCGCAGGTCTCCGCTATGCAGGGGGGATCTTCAGCAATATCACGCAGGACCATCTGGACTATCATAAGACTTTTGATGAATACATCAGGGTCAAGAAATCCTTCTTCGACTCGCTTCCTTCCGACGCCTTTGCCATTTCGAATGCCGATGATAAGCGGGGCGTGGTGATGCTGCAGAACACCAGCGCTAAGAAATACTTGTACAGCCTCAAGACCCTGGCCGAATTCAAGGGCCGGATCCTGGAGAACAACCTCACGGGGCTGGTGATGACGGTCAACGAGCAGGAAGTGCATTTCCGGCTGATCGGCGAGTTCAATGCCTATAACCTGCTGGCCGTTTATGGCGCTGCCATCTGTCTGGGCGAAGACCGAAGTGAGATCCTCCGGGTCCTCAGTACGCTCAGTGGTGCGGAGGGACGGTTCGACTATGTTGTCTCGCCAAAGGAAAAGATCATCGGCATCGTCGATTATGCCCACACTCCCGATGCGTTGATCAACGTACTCGCGACGATCCAGAAGCTGAAAAAGGGGCATGAAAAGATCATCACCGTCATGGGAGCCGGTGGCGATCGCGACAAGACCAAGCGCCCGCTGATGGGGGCTGCCGCCGCCGAGTACAGCGACAAGGTCATCATCACCTCCGACAACCCGCGGAGCGAAGATCCCGAACAGATCATCCGCGACGTCGAGGCCGGCCTGAACACTGCGGCGAAGCGAAAATATATTTCGATCACCGACCGGAAAGAGGCCATCCGGACAGCGATCAATCTCGCCAGTCCCGAAGACATCCTGCTGATCGCGGGTAAGGGCCACGAGAAATACCAGGAAATAAAAGGGGTGAAGCATCCCTTCGACGACAGACAGATCTTATTGGAATTTTTTGAATTGTTAGATAAGTAAACATGCTGTACACACTATTTGAATGGTTCAGACAACACGGGATAAAGGTGCCTGGTAGCGCCCTCTTCCAGTTCATCACCTCCCGGGTGCTGCTGGCCGTGGTGTTTTCGCTGATAGTAAGCATGATCTTCGGTAAACGGCTGATCCGGCTTCTTGTGAAGAAGCAGATCGGCGAGACGGTTCGCGACCTGGGGTTGGCCGGCGAGCAGCAAAAGAAGGGGACGCCTACCATGGGTGGTTTTATCATCATCCTTGCGATCCTGATCCCCACTTTGCTTTTGGCCGATCTGCATAAGGCTTATATCCGCCTGATGATCTTTAGTACTCTCTGGCTGGGATTGATCGGATTCATCGACGACTATCTCAAGATCCGGGCAAAACGACTGGCAAAAGAACAGGGAATACCTTATAAGAAGGGCGACAAGGACGGGTTGGCCGGGTGGTTCAAGGTGCTTGGGCAGGTGGTGCTGGGTCTTGTGGTCGGCTATACCCTTTATTTCAATGCAAATACCAAGGTGTGGCGCGAATATGTGGGAACGAAGCTTCCTTCCGACACGACAGGGATCAAGACGGTAAACTTTGAGAAGGAGAAGAAATACTTTATCCCGGCGTCAGAGCCGATCACTACGATCCCTTTTGTCAAAAATCATGAGTTCAATTATTCCAAGCTGCTGCCGGAAGCGTTGCGTGGCCTTACCTGGGTGCTCTATGTCATCGTGGTGATCTTTATCGTCACCGCGGTCTCCAATGGCGCCAATCTTACCGACGGATTGGATGGGCTTGCTACGGGTGTGAGTGCGGTGATCGGCGGCTGTCTGGGCGTTTTTGCGTACGCCAGCGGCAATATCCGGTTTGCGGAGTATCTCAATATCATGTACATCCCCAACCTGGGTGAGCTGTCCATCTTTATCGGCGCACTCATCGGGGCTTGCGTAGGCTTTCTCTGGTACAATTCCTATCCCGCGCAGGTCTTCATGGGGGATACGGGAAGCCTCACCCTGGGTGGGATCATCGCGGCCCTGGCCATCATCGTGCGCAAGGAATGGCTGATCCCGATCTTCTGCGGGGTTTTCCTGGTGGAGAGCCTGAGTGTCATGATACAAGTAACCTATTTCCGATATACGAAGAAAAAATACGGTGAGGGTAGACGAGTGTTTCTGATGAGTCCTTTGCATCATCATTATCAGAAGCTGGGCTACCATGAGAGTAAGATCGTGACGAGGTTCTGGATCGTGACCTTACTCTGTGTGGCGTTCGCCATCGCAACATTGAAGATCAGGTAAAACCGGGCGGGCCGGTGGCCCGCCGGCCGAAGGCCAGAAATGAGATATTGAAAAACCAAACCCGGGACCCCGCGACGAAAAGAATTGTGGTGCAGTAAGATCCAATGCTTTTGAAGAACCCCATAATCCGTTTTTGGTGGAGGAACAACTATGTCAAAGAAGATGGCGATACTCGGTGGAGGCGAAAGCGGTGTGGGTGCAGCGATCCTGGCAGCCCGGGAGGGGTATGACGTATTCCTTTCCGACGGAGGGTCGCTAAAAGAAACCTACCGGAGCGATCTGAACAAGCACAAGATCGCTTTTGAAGAAGGTGGCCATACGGAAGCCAGGATCCTCGAAGCCGATGAGGTCATGAAGAGCCCGGGTATCCCTGACACGACACCGATGGTCAAGGCGATCCGCGGCAGGGGCATCCCGGTCATCAGTGAGATAGAACTGGCCTACCGGCATAAGGGAACGAGCCGGATCATCGGCATCACCGGCAGCAACGGCAAGAGTACGACAACGGCGCTTACCTGGCATATCTGCCGCCACGGGGGTCTGGACTGTGCACTGGTAGGCAATATCGGTTATTCGATCGCCCGGCAGGTGGCTGAAGACCCGAAGCCCTTGTATGTATGCGAGATCAGCAGCTTCCAACTCGACGATATCCATGAATTCCGATCAGACGTATCCATCCTTACCAATATTACTGAAGACCATCTCGACCGCTATGATCACAAATTCGAGAATTACATCGCAAGCAAGTTCCGGATCACGATGAATCAGACCGCGAACGACAGCTTCATCTACAATGATGACGACCCTGTGATAAAAAAAAACTTAGCTCATTTCAAAATTCACTCTAACCCACTACCATTCAGTATGCAACAGGAAACCAACAAAGGAGGATTTATACGCAACGGACAGATGAACATCAATGCCGGTAGTGAGAAGCTACAAATGAGTATCTACGATTTTGCCCTGAAAGGCATTCACAATCAATACAACACCATGGCAGCAGGAATCGCATCCGCCACCGTCGGTATCCGGAAAGAGAAGATCCGCGAGGCGATACAGAGTTTTGAGGCGCTGGAGCACCGTATGGAGTACGTCAGCACCGTGCGAGGGGTGGAGTTCATCAACGACTCCAAGGCGACCAATGTCAATTCCACGTGGTATGCCCTCGAGAGCATGGAGAAGCCGACCATCCTGATCCTGGGTGGGGTGGATAAGGGCAATGACTACTCGCTGATCCGCGACCTGGTAAAGGAAAAGGTAAAGGCTATCGTCTGCATGGGTGTGGACAACCGCAAGATCCATGAGGCCTTTCAGCACGATGTGCCGCTGATGGTCAATACCGCCAGTGCGGAGGAAGCCGTAAAGGCCGCTTTCCACTTTGCGACGAAGGGGGATGTGGTGTTGCTGAGCCCGGCCTGCGCCAGCTTCGATCTCTTTAAAAATTACGAGGACAGAGGAAAACAGTTCAAGGAGGCTGTCCGCGATCTGTAAATGATGAGATGAGCCAGTCGACGACGATAGAAAGAACGCCCTTTAGCGGACTCCGGTCCCGGACAAAAGGGGATAAGGTGATCTGGACCGCGGTGGTCCTGCTGGCCGTCGTGTCCCTGCTTGTCGTGTACAGTAGCACGGGACTGCTGGCATATAAGATGTATAAGGGCAATACGGAGATCTATCTCTTCAAGCAATTTGCCTTTATCATGGTTGGGGTTATGATCATTTATTTCGCCCACCAGGTGAATTACACGGTGTACAGCAAAGTGGCCAGGATCCTTTTTGTTCTGTCGATCCCCTTACTGCTATATACGCTCTTCTTTGGGGTGAGGCTCAATGAGGGGAGCCGCTGGATCAGATTGCCAATTATCAATTTGACTTTTCAGACTTCCGACCTTGCCAAGCTGGCGCTCTTTATGTATCTGAGCCGGCTGTTGAGCAGGAAGCAGGATGTCATCAAGGATTTCCGTACCGGCTTCGTACCCGTGATCGCGCCTGTCGCGATCATCTGCCTGCTGATCGCCCCGGCCAACCTTTCCACTGCCCTGCTGACCGGAGCCACGAGCCTGATGCTGCTGTTTATCGGCAGGGTCCGGGCCAAGCATCTGCTGCTGACCTTTTGTGTCGCGGCCATCCCGGTATCCATTCTCATCGGCGCGGCCGTGATCCGGCATAAGGCCAATGGCGGGACACTGGAGAAGCCGAAGACGGAGAATCATGGGATCACGGCGCGGGTCGGCACCTGGATCAGCCGGGTGGAGGCCTTTATCTATGGCGCGAAGGAAGACGCCGGCGACCATAACTATCAAACCAACCAGGCCAAGATCGCGATCGCCAAGGGCGGGATTCTCGGGCTTGGGCCCGGCAATAGCCAGCAACGAAATTTTCTTCCGCATCCCTATTCCGACTTTATCTACGCGATCATCATCGAAGAGTACGGACTGGCGGGCGGAGTGTTCATCGTGTTCATCTACCTGGTGTTCCTGCTGCGGAGCATCCGCATTTTCCGGCGTTGTCCCTTTGCCTTTGGAGCGTTTCTCGCCCTGGGGCTCAGCTTCACGCTGGTGATCCAGGCGCTGGCCAATATGGCGGTGAATGTAAATCTGTTCCCGGTGACGGGGGTGACCCTGCCGCTGGTGAGCATGGGGGGAAGCTCCTTCCTGTTTACCTGTCTGGCGATCGGTATCATCCTGAGCGTAGCGCGCAACGCAGATTCAGCCGAGGGCGGTGGGGATGCGAAGGCTGCCGGGAAAGGAAGGAGCGCAAAGGCCGCGGAGGAAAGCGAAGAGGACGAATCCGAAGAGGGGGCGGCGGTACCAGCATGAGCAAGCGGATCATCATCGCCGGCGGCGGAACGGGCGGCCATATCTTTCCCGCCATCGCCATTGCCGGGGCACTGAAACAACAGGATGCGGGGATCGAGCTGCTCTTCGTGGGCGCGCAGGGAAAGATGGAGATGGAGAAGGTCCCGCAGGCCGGCTACCCCATCGAAGGCATTACCATCGCGGGTTTCAACAGAAGTTCTTTGATAAAAAATATCGGTCTTCCTTTCAAGCTGATAAAAAGCTTTTTCCAGGTGAACCGGATCATCCGGGCGTTCATGCCCGATGCGGTCATCGGGGTGGGAGGGTATTCCAGCTTCCCTGTGCTGCGATCGGCACAGGCCAAAGGGATCCCCACCTTTATCCACGAAAGCAATTCGTTCGCGGGGAAGAGCAATATATTATTGGGTAAAAAGGCGACCCGCATCTTCGTCGCGAGTGACGGGATGGGAAAGTTCTTTCCTGCCGACCGGATCAGCGTGGTGGGGAATCCGGTGCGCAGCACGATCGTGCAAAGCAAGGTCACCCGGGAAGAAGGAGTCAGGTTCTTTGGGCTGGACCCGGCAAAGACCACGGTCCTATCTACCGGCGGCTCGCTGGGTGCGAAGGGGATCAATGAGGCGGTGGCTGCGCATCTTGGCGAATTCGGGCAGCACGACTTGCAGCTGATCTGGCAGACTGGGAAGCCGTTTGCGGAACAGGCCGCAGGACTTGCCGCCGGAAAAAAGAATGTGTGGACCCGGGATTTTATCCCGCAGATGGAATACGCTTTTGCCGCAGCCGATATCGTGATCTCCCGGTCGGGCGCCATGTCCATTGCCGAGTTGTGCGTCGTGAAGAAGCCCGTGGTTTTCGTACCCTTTCCATTCGCAGCCGAAGACCACCAGACGGCGAACGCGCAAAACCTGGTAAGCAAGAATGCCGGGATGATGGTAAAAGATAGCGAAGCAAAAGAGAAGTTAGTGGATACGGTGCTGGCCTTGTCAAAGGACAAGTCCGGACAGGAGACTTTGAAAACGAATATTGGCCGGTTGGCCATCACCGATGCGGGGGACCGCATTGCAAAGGAGATCTTGAATTCGATTAACGGATGATGGAATTTAACGCGATAAAAAAAGTTTATTTCATTGGGATCGGCGGGATAGGGATGAGTGCGCTCGCGCGCTATTTTAAATTCCATGGGAAGGAGGTGAGCGGGTATGACAAAACGGCCACCCCACTTACCCGTCAGTTGGAACAGGAAGGCATTGCCGTACATTATGAAGAAGATCTGAACCAGATACCGACTGACGCCGATCTGGTGGTCTATACGCCGGCGATCCCGGCAGGGCATAAGGAGCTGGAGTACTACCGGCAGCATGGACAGACCCTGATGAAGCGTAGTGAGGTGCTTGGTTTGATAACACGTAGCTCTTTTAATATTTGTGTAGCGGGCACGCATGGCAAGACCACGATCACGACCATGATCGCCCATATCCTGAGGCATACCGGATATGGATGTAACGCCTTCCTGGGCGGGATTGCTGTCAATTATAACAGCAACTACTGGTCCGATGAGCGGAACGTCTGTGTAGTGGAGGCCGATGAATATGATCGCAGCTTCCTGAGGTTGAGTCCTGATATCGCGGTTATCACGGCCATGGATGCCGATCACCTCGATATCTATGGAACGGCGTCAGCTGTACAGGAGGCCTTCATCGACTTCTCCGGTTGCCTGAAGCCGGGTGGGTTGCTGTTGAGCCGGAAGGGGCTCGAACGGGAGGCAGAGCTGAAGGGCGACCGGCATTCGACCTATGGGTTGGCGGTTGGGGATGGTCAAACGGCTGGTCCGCGGGCGGCGACCCCGGATTACTACGCCTCCGAGATCCGCATCGACCAGGGCGACTATCTCTTCCGGATGCAAAGCCGGGACTGGAGTATCGATAAGGTCGTTCTGCCGATGGGGGGAAGACATAATGTGGAGAATGCGGTGGCGGCGATAGCGGTGGCGCATCAGCTGGGGATCGCGGGTGACAAGATCGTCGAGGCTGTGGCCGCTTTCCGCGGGGTGAAGCGCCGCTTCGAATATATCGTCCGCCGGCCGGGGAGCGTCTACATCGACGACTATGCGCATCATCCCGAAGAGCTGCGGGCGCTGATCAGCGGAGCAAAGGAACTATTCCCGGAGTTGAGGTGCACGGTCATCTTCCAGCCGCATCTCTTTACGCGGACCCGCGATTTTGCGGACGGGTTTGCGACGAGCCTGGATATGGCCGATGAGGTGATGCTGTTGCCGATCTATCCCGCAAGGGAGCTGCCGATCGAAGGTGTGACGAGCGAGCTGATCGCCGGGAAAATGAAAAAAGCAAAAGTGACGATCGCCGATAAAAAAGAGGTGTTGGCAATGATAAAAGAAAAAGCCGCAAACCGGGATCAGGCGGAAATGCTGGTCACGGCCGGTGCGGGGGATATAGATATGTTGATCGAACCCATCCGGCAGCTGCTGGAAAGGTAGCCCATTGTGGACGGGATTATCTACCCGGACACTAGTTGTACCCGTCTAACGATCCGCTGGGTCGTTGGGCGGGTCTCAAAGGGCGGAGCAGTGAGTATCTCAAACTGAAGAAAAAAAATGGCCGCCAGAATAAATATCAGGAAAGTGTTCTCCGCCGTCTTCTGGATGGTGGCAGGCACCGGTGTGCTGGTATTGCTGGTCGCAGCCATTCGGTATCGCAACAGCAATGTTTGCAAAGGATTCCGGATCGAGATCGCCGGCTCCGCCCCGGCGGGTGCCCATTTTATCGACAAGAAGGGGATCGCAGAGATCCTAACTGCGGCGGGTGCGGCCAGCGGACAGAACAAACCGATCCATGCCTTCGATCTCCGCCGCCTCGAATCGACGCTGGGAAGGAATGTCTGGATAAAGGAAGCGCAACTGTTCTTTGATAACAACGGTATCCTGCGGGTCAAGGTCACCGAACGTGAACCTGTCGCCCGGGTATTCACGCGGGATGGCAATAGCTGCTACATCGACAGCAGCGGGGTACAGTTACCCCTGGCCGACCGGTTCCCGGTCCAGTTGCCGGTGTTCACAGGCTATCCCGGCGATAAGGTCGTTTTGCGTGGACGCGATAGCGCGTTGACGCGGGACATGCTAAAGCTCACTGCATTCATCCGCGAGGATTCCTTTTGGATGGGTCAGATCGCGCAGATCGCCATCCTGCCCGGTAACGGATTCGAACTCGAACCCGAGATGGGTACGCAGCGCATCAGCTTTGGCGACGGCAATGATATCGCGGCAAAATTTCACCGGCTCGCCCTTTTCTACCGGCAGGTACTCAGCCGGACGGAACCGGACCGATATGAACGTATCGATGTTTCTTATAGCGGTCAGGTCGTCGCCACCCGGCGGGGAGGTGAACATGGACGTTATGACTCCTTGCAGGGGTTGAACAATATCCGCCAGATGATCCGATCGGCACAGCAATTGCAACCCGATACCCTTCGACAACAGAATATCCGGCCGTTGGAACACCCGGCAATGACTGAACAAAACCTGAATACGCTTGACCTAATACCCGAAAAACCGTAAAAAACAACTATAATAAATAAACTAAACTATGAATCAGGAACAACCGATAATAGTCGGGCTCGATATCGGGACTACCAAGATCGCTGCCATTGCAGGCCGTAAGAACGAGTACGGCAAATTGGAGATACTGGGATTCGGCCGGGCCAACTCCAATGGGGTAAAGCATGGCCAGGTGCTGAACATCGACGAGACGATAAAAGCCATTCAGATGGCGCTGGACAATTGCTATGCCTCCAATCCGAACCTCGAGATCGGCGAAGTTTATGTCGGCATTGCCGGTCACCATATCAAGAGCCTCCAGACGCGGGGGGATATCGTCCGTCAGAACACGGATGAGGAGATCACGCGCCGGGAGATCGATCAACTCGTCGCCGATCAGTACAAGACTTATATCCCCGCGGGCGACCAGATCATCGATGTGATCCCGCAGGAGTTTACCGTCGACAACTTTCAGAACATCCCCAACCCCATCGGTTATGGCGGGGTGAAAGTGGGTGCGAACTTCCACATCATTACGGGCGACAAGAACGCTATCCGAAATATCAACCGGGCTGTAGAAAAGAGCAACCTTCTCACCAAGGACCTCGTGCTTCAGCCGCTGGCCTCCGCCGCGGCCGTCATGGGCCAGGAAGACCTGGAAGCCGGCGTGGCTATTGTGGACATCGGTGGTGGAACGACCGATCTGGCCGTGTTCTATGAAGGGATATTGAAGCATACTGCCGTTATTCCTTTCGGAGGCGAAAATATTACCAACGATATCAAGACCGGTCTCGGAGTCCTGAAGACGCAGGCGGAACAAATGAAAGTTCAATTCGGATCGGCCCTGTCCAACGAGGCAAAGGCCAACGCCTATATCACGATCCCCGGGCTGCGCGGTATGCCGGCCAAGGAGATCAGCGTTAAAAACCTGGCTAATATCATCCAGGCGCGGATGAGCGAGATCATGGATTTTGTGACGTATCATCTCAAGCAGGTGGGGCTTGACAACCGCATGTTGAACGGCGGCGTCGTCATCACAGGTGGAGGATCGCAACTTCGTCATCTTATCCAACTGACGGAGTACATCACGGGCCTCAACGCCCGGATCGGATATCCGACAGAACACCTGGCGGCGGGACATATCGAAGAGCTGGCCAAACCCACGTACGCTACCTGTATCGGGCTCATCCTGAAGGGGTATAGCGACTATGAGCACAATCGCAAGGAATTCGAAAGGGAATACCGGAAAGTGGAAGTTCCTGACAATCTCAAAAAGGCCGAGGCGCAAGCGGCCGCCCAGTTTGTGGCAACCAGCGAAGAGCAGCTGCAGCAGGAAAGGGTTCGCAATCGCAAGGGAGTAAAGGATTTCTGGGGAAAATTCAAGGACGGCATCATTGATCTTTTCAAGGAAGAAGAAGATCATCACTTATAAACATTTTGTTATGATCCATTTTGATCTACCGAAGGAAAAGTCATCGATCATCAAGGTAATTGGTGTCGGTGGCGGTGGAAGCAATGCAGTAAATCATATGTTCAGCCAGAACATAGAAGGTGTGAACTTCATCATTTGTAATACCGATGCACAGGCTATCGCGCAGAGTCGTGTTCCCAACAAGATCCAGTTGGGACCTCATCTGACGCAGGGTCTCGGAGCAGGGGCCAACCCGGACATCGGCAGACAAGCGTGTGAAGAAAGTCTGGAGGAGATCAAAGGGATCCTCGAGGTAAACACGAAGATGGCCTTTATCACGGCCGGCATGGGCGGTGGTACGGGAACGGGCGGCGCGCCCATCATCTCCAAGATCTGTAAAGACCTGGGCATCCTTACAGTGGGCATCATCACCACTCCTTTCTCGTATGAAGGCAAGAAAAGGCAGCTTCAGGCAGAGGAGGGTATCCGGGTGATGAAGCAATATGTCGACACGCTGCTGGTCATCAGCAACGACAAGTTGCGCCATCAGTTCGGCAACCTGAAAATGAAGGAGGCCTTTGCCAAGGCCGATAATGTACTGGCTACGGCCGCGAAGTGTATCACCGACGTGATCAATAGCACCGGTCAGATCAACGTCGACTTTGCCGATGTCTGTACCGTCATGCGGAATGGCGGCGTAGCCATCCTGGGTAGCGCCACGGCGAAGGGCGACAGCCGGGCGCAGAAAGCGATAGAAGAGGCGCTGAATTCGCCGTTGTTGAACGACAACGATATCAGCGGGGCAAAATGGATATTGATCAACATCAATTCCAGCGAAGGGGAGCATGAGTTTACCATGGATGAGGTGGATATCATCCAAAACCATCTGCTTGGCCGTGCCGGCGAGCATACCGACGTGATCCTGGGTCTCGGCTACGACAATTCGTTGGGATCGAGCCTGGGAATAACTCTCATTGCAACTGGTTTTGAACATAAAGACCCGTTCCCTGTGCGTAATGAAGAAGTTGCTGCTCCCAAGAAGGAGGAGAAGATTCTCATGACGCTAAGTCCGTCCGTTGAAGAGACGCCCGCCGATAAGCGGCCTGCGCTGCCCTCTGTAGAGACCGTAAAGGAAGCCCTGAACGTGAAAGAACCTATCCCGATAAAAGAACAGGAGACGGCTCCTGTTCCTTTATCGGCCACACCCGTGGCCACTCCGGTGGATGAGATGACGCCTTTCCTCACGGAGGAAGTGAAGCCGGCGCATACGTCCATCACCGTTATTCCGCCGCAACCGGCCAGCCAAACCCAGGAGCATACTCCCCGTATCGAATGGGTTCTCAACACCGAGCCAGCGCCGGTTCCACAACCAAAGATCCAGGCGACGACCGCCTCAAAAAGTTCTCCCGCGTCTGCAGCGTCGGGAGGATACCTTGCAAGACCCTCCAATATCTATGCGGAAGACCCTTGGAATGACAAACAATCCAGCCCGGAACACAACACACCCGTGAAGGAGCCGACCCTGAACACCTCTATCGCAGATCCGACGAAGGAAGAAAATACTTCGCCCGAGATGCAATTGGTATTCAGGGAGACGGAACCGGCGGCGGATGAGCCTGGGGCCCATCAAACTCACTCGCTTTCGGTGCCGAACTCACCCGTAGAGGAGCCTGCCGCGCAGGACGATGCGGATGATCTCAAACGCCGTGCAGCCGAACGGATCAACAAGTTGCGCAACTTGTCGTTCAATGTCAATGCTGCCGATCCGAATAATGAGTTTGAAACTGTGCCGGCGTACATCCGCCGTAATTTAGAGCTTTACAACACTATCTCCAATGTCGAGAATTTTTACAGCAATTATGAGGTAAAGACCGACGAGAACAACAACACGGAGATCAGTACTATCAATACATTTCTTGATGGGAAAAGACCTGATTGATCATAGTTTGTTTTTAGTTGTTTTATTCCCCCCGGATCGCCGGGGGGATTTTTTTTCGGCGCCGCCGGCGCCGTTTTGCCTATCTTAGTATTATGCCCCTGCTACTTTCTTTTTTAGGGATCGTGGGTCTTATATTACTGATCACCTGGTGCAGGCTCGATACCTTCATCTCTTTTGTGATCGTGAGCGTGGGCATCGGTCTGGCAGCAGGGCTCGACATTCATCGCATCACTGACGCCATTCAGAAAGGGATCGGCAGTATCATGGGCTCGCTGGTGATCATTTTGGGCTTTGGAGCCATGTTGGGAAAGCTGATCGCCGACAGCGGCGCCGCTCAACAGATCACGCAGTCGCTGGTGCGGATCTCCGGGATCCGCCGCATCCAATGGGCGATGGCCATTTCGGGTTTCCTGGTCGGCATTCCCATGTTCTACTCCGCGGGGTTTATGGTGCTGCTGCCGCTGATCTTCTCCGTTGCCGCCGTTACCGGATTGCCTATCCTTTACCTTGGCGTTCCCATGCTTGCGGCGCTGTCTGTCGCGCATGGGTTTCTTCCGCCCCATCCATCGCCAACGGCGATCGCCGGTCAGTTGCATGCCAATATCGGGAAAACATTGTTGTATGGCGTGATCGTCGCCATTCCGACGATCATCCTTGCCGGCATCATTTGGGGCCGGACCATGCGAAAATACCGGCCGGCAGCGGGTCCCACCCTGCTGACGATAAAATTTCTCGAACCCGGCCGGCTGCCGACCCTTGGCACCAGTCTGGCAATGGCGCTTATGCCCCTGATCTTATTAATGGCCACCACTATCTTCCGGTTCATTCCGATCCCGGCATCGTTCCAAAAAGTGATCGCTTTTATCGGCGATCCGAACATTGCCATGCTGCTTTCGGTCCTGGCAGCCGTTTACTGGCTGGGACTAAAGCGACAGCGATCCATGCGCGAGATCATGAAGTCGCTGGAAGAAGCATTTAAAGGTGTCGCCCCCTTCATGTTGATCATCGCCGGGGCCGGGGCCTTTATGCAGGTGATGAGTGAAGGCGGGCTGAACCAGTACATCGCAAAAAGCCTGGAACATACCTCTATTTCGCCGCTGCTCCTGGGATGGAGCATTGCAGCCCTGATCCGCATCTGCACCGGCTCTTCCACCGTTGCGGCGCTGACCACAGTGGGGACGTTATTGCCGCTGTTACAGCAAAGCGCCGTCCAGCCTGAACTGATGGTGCTGGTGGTCGGCGCCGGCAGCATGACCTGCTCCCATGTGAACGACGGCGGATTCTGGTTGTTCAAGGAATATTTCAACCTTACCATCCGGCAGACCTTTGCCACCTGGACGATCATGGAATCCCTGGTTTCCGTGGTAGGGTTATTGATGGTATTATTGCTGAATCAAATTGTTCACTAATGTCGACTATTCTCATTACCGGCGGGACCGGGCTGGTAGGAACGGCGCTTAGCAGGCTGCTAAAGGAAAAGGGGCACCGCGTACTCATTCTTTCCCGCAAGACCAAACCCGGAAACCCGGAGATCTTCGAGTGGGATTATGACAGAGGCTTTATCGACCCCGAAGCCATTCGTCAGGCGGACCATATCGTCCATCTGGCTGGCGCCGGTGTTGCCGACAAGCGGTGGAGCGTCAAAAGAAAAAAAGAGATCGTGGATAGCCGGACAAAAACGGCTGCGCTGCTGGTAAAGGCGCTCCGCGAGGTGCCCAATAAGGTTCAGGCCGTGATCAGTGCATCGGCCATTGGCTGGTATGGTCCCGATCCCGCGATTCCCAACCCCGAGCCGTTCGATGAAGCGGCGTCGCCAGACAGCGACTTTTTAGGTGAGACCTGCAGGCTTTGGGAAGAGGCGATCGCTCCTGTCACCAGGTTTGGGAAGAGGCTTGTTATCGTCCGAACCGGAATCGTGCTGGCAAAGGAGGGCGGCGCATTTGCCGAGTTCCGCAAACCCATCAAGCTGGGAACTGCCGCTATCCTTGGCAGCGGCAAACAGGTGATCAGCTGGATCCATTGCGATGATCTTTGCCGTATCTACCTGCATGTCATCGAACAGGCCGGAATCGACGGCGTCTTTAATGGAGTGGCACCGCAGCCGGTAGACAATAAAACGCTTACTTTAAAGCTGGCCAAAAAGCTCAAGGGGCGATATTTTGTACCGGTGTACGTACCGTCCTTCTTATTGAAGTTCATCCTGGGGGAGATGAGTATCGAAGTCCTGAAGAGCACGACGGTCAGCGCAAAGAAGATCCGATCGGTAGGATTTCAGTTTCTCTATCCCACGCTCGATGCCGCGCTGGACCAGTTGGTCAGGTGATGCTGCCGGGCGTGGCGGCTTCGTGCTTCTGATGATACAGGGAGGAGAACTCACCCAGAATGGAAAGGTTTTGCCGGTCGAAACTAAGCCGGGATAGCCTAAGTCCGGCAATATCGCTTTCCAGTACTTTCCGCTTGAAAGGATTGAGCGTGCCGCCGGGACCGCCGGCAGTAGCCGCCGGATCATATTGATAGTCGGGGTCACAGAGCGTTCCGCGGGGATACATGATGCCCGGCTGCCCCTTGCCGCGGATGTCGAGGTCCTTGGGGTGATCGAGACCCAGCGTATGGCCGTACTCGTGAGCCGCCGTAGTGGAATGATCGAGCAGATTCCCAAGTTTGAAATAGCCTGTATTGCAACCCAGCCCATCCACGGACGAGATGTCATGGAGGGAAAATTCTTCCACCCGGAAGAAGTTCAGACGGGGGTTGGTGTTGTGCCACACCGCTGCCGGCTTCAGGTCCGGCTGATAATGCCCTTCGATCGTGAATCGGACGGAGTACCAGTCGCCCCTGATCTTCACCTGTCCCTTTGGAGCGTTCCAGGCGGCGCTGATGTCATCGGCGATCTGGATGGCCAGCGCCTGGTCCGCGGCCCCACCGTAGAAGTAGAGGACAGAGCGGATGATCAATTCTTGTGCAGAGGTATTTAATTCGGCTTCGCCCATGTTCAAGGTAATAGTTCGGCCAGTTTCTTCTCCAACTCTTCTCCCGTCAGCCCCCTTGCGACGATCACTCCATTTTTATCCAGGAGAAAATTCATTGGGATCCCTTTTATACCATACTGGGCGGCAACCTGGTTGTCCCATCCTTTCAGATCGGACACCTGTGTCCAGTCGAGGCCGTCTTTCTTTATCGCGCCCAGCCATTTGTCCTTCTGGTCGTCGAGGCTGACACCAAGGATGGTAAATCCTTTTGCATGATACTGATGAAATGCCTTTACCACGTTGGGGTTTTCCATCCGGCACGGGCCACACCAGGAGGCCCAGAAATCAACGAGAACATAGCTTCCCTGAAAAGAGGACAGGGCCACCGGCTTGCCATTTACGTCGGCTTGCGTAAAAGCCGGCGCGGGATTGCCGATCGCCGTCAGGCGGGCTCCCCGCAGGATCTCTTTGACCTGCAGCCCAAGGTATGAGTCCCGGACAGGACCGTCCAATGGGGTATAAAGGCTGTCGAGTTCTTTGTCATTCGTGTTATAGGAGAAATATTCCAGCAGAGCGAATGCGGACACGGGTGAGGCGGGATGCGTCCGCACAAATGCCTTTGCTTTTTGTTTTAGCACCCCTTCATCCCTGACCCCTTTTTCGCTTGCTGCGAACTGCAGATACTCTTCCTGAACCGGGGTCCCGCTGATCAGGGCCGAGGAGAAAGCATCCTTTCGTGCGGTGAGCATGGACTGCCCGCTTCCCAGGAAAAAGAAGGGGCCATTCTGGCGTTCCCCGCCGGAGCCGCTAAGGCTGATGGAGCAAAGTTCCGGGGCGGCGATGGTACCTGAAAAGGAGAATTTTCCTTTCAGCACTTTTGCGGAATCCATTTTGGGTGTGGCGCCCACATGAGAAAGATAGACCCATCCCTTGTCCAGTCCTTCGATCGACCCCGTCAGGGAATAACTACTGTCGGGGCGGGCAAGCAAAAGCATTATCGCGATAGAGAGCACATTCATGCGACTAAAATAGCATTTTAATTTCGTACCGGTTTGCCGCCCTTCAAAACGCTCTGGATGCGTTCGAGCGTTTTCTTTTCGCCGCAAAGGCTAAGGAAGGCTTCTCTTTCCAGATCGAGCAGATACTGTTCGGAAACCAACGCCGGTTCGCTAAGATCGCCGCCGCACATAACATATGCGAGTTTTTTTGCCACGACGACATCATGGTCGGTGGCATATTGTCCCCGCCACATGGCATGGATACCGGAATAGAGAGCGCCCAAGGCGGACCGGCCGAGCACTTTTACATCCTTGCGCGGTACAGGCATCGTATAGCCATCGTTATAAAGCTCGATGACCGAGCTCTTGGCCTCCGCGATCCGTCTGCCCTGGTTGATGCTGACGATGTCCCGGTCTTTTTTCAGATAGCCCAGCTCGAAGCCTTCGTAGGCGGAAGTGGAGACTTTCGCAGTGGCCACGCTGAAGAACCGGTTCTTCATGGTGATGGTTTCCGGCTCGCCGTCATGCATCTCGTCGGCGGCCCTGAGGGCAAACTCCTTCGATCCGCCGCCGCCGGGGATCAGCCCCACGCCAACTTCCACGAGACCGATATAGGACTCGGCAGCGGGAACGACCCGGTCCGCATGCAGGCTCATCTCACAGGCCCCGCCCAGGGTCAGCCCATGCGGGGCTACCACCACGGGGATCGCCGAATAACGCACCCGCATCATCGTCTGCTGGAACTGCCGTACCGCCATATCCAATTCATCATAATCCTGTTCGATAGCCAGCATGAAGATCAGCCCGACATTGGCGCCGGCGCTGAAATTGGCTCCATCTCCCGCAATGACCAGTCCCTTGTATTTTTCTTCCGCGAGTCCGATGCCCCGCTGGATACCTTCCAGTACCTCGCCGCCGATGGTCCCCATCTTGGTGTTCCATTCCAACCCCAGCACGTCGTCACCCAGGTGGTACAGGTTGCAGGCGCTGTTCTTCCAGACCGTTTGTCCCGCGAAGTTCTTCATCACGAGGAACGCTTCCCCGCCGGGGAGGGCGACATATTGTTTTTTTGCGCTGTCATAATACAGGCGTTTTCCGTTCTCGACCTTGTAGAAGGTCTTGAAGCCGGCGGCGAGCATTTCCTCCACCCAGCCTGCCACGGAGTAACCGGCTTCCTTCATTTTCTTCACCGTTGCCTCGACACCTAACACGTCCCAGCTTTCAAAGGCGCCGATCTCCCAGCCAAACCCCGCCATCATCGCATCGTCGAGCCGGTACAGTTCATCCGAGATCTCGGGGATGCGATGACCGACATAAGAGAAAAGACCGAAGTGAAATTTCCGGAGGAACTCACCGGCCTTATCGGTTCCCTGGATCAGCATCTTCAGCCGGGTGGCCAGATCGTCGACGGCCTTTGCCGGTTCCACGGACGCAAATTTTGGCCTTTGCCGCGGGCCATATTCCATCGTCTGCAGGTTCAGGGTCAGGATCTCGCGTTCCCCGCCGGCACCCTTTGTCTTTTTGAAGAAACCCTGGCCGGTCTTGTCGCCAAGCCAATTGTTGGCGACGATCTTATCCAGCCAGGCAGGGATCGTGAAGATATTCCGTTGTTCATCATTCGGACAGTTGTCGGCGATGCCTTTTGCCACCTTCACCAGGGTGTCGATCCCCACGACATCCGAGGTACGGAAGGTTGCCGATTTTGGCCGGCCGATCAGCGGACCCGTCAGCGTTTCCACCTCGTCGATCGTCAGTTTCAGCTCATCCAGCAGGTGGAATACCGACATCACGCTGTATACACCCACCCGGTTGGCGATAAAGGCGGGGGTGTCCTTGCAAAGGACTGTTGTCTTACCCAGATAGAGATCGCCATAGTGCAGCAGGAACTGCGTCACTTCGGGGTCGGTATAGGGCGTGGGAATGATCTCCAGCAAGCGCAGATAGCGGGGCGGGTTGAAAAAATGCGTTCCGCAGAAATGTTTTTTGAAATCCTCGCTCCGACCTTCCGCCATCAGGTGGATGGGAATGCCGGACGTGTTGGAAGTGATCAGCGTCCCCGGTTTCCGGTATTTCTCTACATCAGTGAACACCTGTTGCTTGATATCCAGTCTTTCCACCACGACTTCGATGATCCAGTCACAGCCGGCGATATCCTTCATGTTGTCCGTGAAGTTGCCTGTTTTGATCCGGGCGATGACCTCCTTTGTATAGACCGGCGAGGGATTGGACTTTATAGCCGCGGTCAGGGCGTCGTTCACGATCCGGTTGCGGACTGCAGAATGTTCCAGTGTGAGTTTCTTCGCGGCCTCGGCCGGCGTAAGTTCCTTTGGCGCGATATCCAGCAAGAGGGTAGGTATCCCGATGCCGGCAAAATGACAAGCGATGCGCGAACCCATGACCCCGCTACCCAATACAGCCACCTTTTTGATGATACGGTTCATACAATGAAATTAGTTAGTTAAACAACCATCTACCCGAAGGTAATAAAAAAAATCATTGGCCGCGTAGGTTTTCGCGACCAATGATTATCATTTAAATACAGGCTTAAAATACAGGCTTCCTAAAGTATCTTACTAAGCCGGTCGATCTCGTACGTATCGGCGCGGTGAATGTGTTCGTGCTTCTGCTCGAGCTGTTGTTGCATCAGCGTCCGGGGATAGTTATCGCCGGTGATGTAGCTTACGGTCAGGTACACCCCTTTTTCGATGATGAGCTTGTTATTGCAGATATCTGTCATTACCAGCCGGCCATCGCTTTCCTTTGCATTGGGGCATTCGTATTTCCCCTTGATGGAATTGAACAGGATGTCGTTGGTCTTCTCCGTAAAGGAGAGGAAGGACAGCTGGGAATAGTAGAAGAAGCTGTTGATAAAATGAAACTGGATCAGTACTTTTTGCCGAAGCAGTTTGGTCCGGTAGAACAGGATCTTGTGGTCCTTAAAATCGTTGATATCCTTTACCTGAAAGGAGGGCATACCGATATTCCAGATCACCTTGCGGGGAGTGGCTCCGAACTGGATGTCATGGGGAGCGATCAATGACTTGGTCAGGAACGGGTCATGATGTTCCTCGGACAGCACCTGATGGGCGAAATCCAGATAGTATTGATTGATAAAGCTGCGGTAAAAACTCTCTCTCTCCTGGTAGAAGGAACTATAGCGATTATACGGCAGGATCCGGTATTGCAGGGTTTGTTTCATAGCACAATTGTATTTGTGATATAGATGATATTGAATTTTAGCGTGCTGATAGTTCCATTGGGCGGGAGAACAGACAAAATAGGACAGGCAATTTACCATTATTGAAACGAGATTATTTCGCCTTAAGTATTCGGAATCAAAAATATAGTCGCTTGCACCTAGAAGTTGTGTAGTTACTGTACTATATATATTACTTTTCAATAATACATTGAAGGAGCAGGATATCGACCAGACGGCCCGCGCAAGTCCCCCGGATGGTAACGCTATCTCCCGTTCGAAACGGCAGTTCCGACTGCCGGTAAAGACTGTCCAGGCGGCAATCCACCAGGGTTTTCCCCTGCCGGTCGCCGGTAAGCCGGGCGGTGGTATTGCCGGCGCCGTCGGTGACCAGTTGCCGGACGACCCCGCTTACCGAGACGACCTTGTATAGATAGAGGCTATCCGCAAGGGCTTCATTTCCTTCGAAGGAGGCGGCCAGCACCGGAGCCGAGGTATGGACATTCGCCGTAGCCAGCGTCCTGCCTCCACTGTAGAGTTGAGTGAGCAAGCCGTAAATGGACAGCCCCGCGATGAGGCCGATCAGCAGGAAGATCCCGTATTTGGTGCGTCGTTCCATGTAAGTGCAAAGCACCTACATACGAGAAAATACTCCGGGGAGATTTTCCGGTCCGGCGTCCATCCCCCTGCGTTTAGCTGACGCCAGAACCCGGGGCGATCTTGTCCTCGGGGTTGACAAAGAAGAGCCGGCCGTCGTTCTCCGCCATCAGGATCATCCCATTGCTCTCGATCCCCCGCATCTTTCTCGGCGCCAGGTTGGCGACGACGACGACCTGGCGGCCAACGATCTCCTCCGGCTTGAAATGGGCGGCGATGCCCGAGACGATGGTGCGTTGTTCAGTGCCGAGATCGACGGACAGCTTGAGCAGCTTGTCGGCTTTTTCCACTTTTTCGGCGGTGAGGATCGTTCCTACGCGCAGATCGAGTTTGGCGAAATCGTCATAGACGATCGTGGGTTTGGCCGGAGCCTGCTCCGTCGCGATATTTTTTTGTGAAGCGTCGGTAGCGGCTTTGGGCCTGGCCTCCGGTTGGGGGCCTGCTTCCGCTGTTATTGCCGCAGCCTCTGCCTGTGCTTTTGCCGCTGCCGCTTTCTGTAATTTTTCTATTTGCGCCTTTACCTCATCGTCTTCGACCTTACGGAACAACAGCTCCGGCGCCCGCAGGCTATAGCCGACGCTGAGCAGATTCAGCTTGCCTGCATTCTCCCAGTCCAGCATTTTCTCGACGACCTTCATCATGTAGAGCATTTTCTTTGCCGTAAAGGGCAGGAAGGGATTGATCAGGATCGCGAGATTGGCCGTCACCTGCAGACACAGGTGAATACAGTTGTCGATCAGCTCCTGGTTCACCGGATTCTCTTCGAGGCTCCGTGCGACGATCCAGGGTTCCTTTCGCTGCATATATGTATTGGCCAGGGATGATAGCTTCATCACTTCGAACAAGGCCTCCCGGAACCGGTAGCCTTCAAGAAGCTCTTCCACCGTTTTCTTCGTTGCGCCGACGGCCGCGATGATATCCCGGTCGTAGTCGTCCATCCTGTTGGTATGCAGCGGGGGCACCTTGCCGTTGCAAAGCTTATGCATCAGCACAAACGTGCGGTTGACGAAATTTCCCAGATTGTCGACCAGTCCCGCCTTGTTGGCTTCCTGAAAGCCTTTCCAGGTAAACTCGCTGTCCTTGGTCTCGGGTGAGATGGTCGTCAGGTAATAACGCAGCACGTCCGCAAACCGGGGGCCGCCATTTTCCTTTTTGATAAAATCGTCGATATAATCCTGCATGTCCAGCTTCCAGTTACGGCTGGTGCTCATCTTGTCCCCTTCGAGGTTCATGAACTCGTTGGCGGGAACATTGTCCGGCAGGATATTTCCATGCAGCTTCAGCATGATCGGGAAGATGAGACAGTGGAAAACGATATTATCCTTACCGATGAAATGAACCAGCTTGGTGTCCTGGTCGTACCAGTAAGGTTTCCAGTCCTTGCCCGTATCGAGTCCCCATTGGCGGGTAGCGCTGATATAGCCGATGGGCGCGTCGAACCAGACATACAGCACTTTCCCTTCCGCTTCCGGAAGCGGAACTTTTACTCCCCAGTCCAGGTCACGCGTAACAGCGCGCGGCTCCAGGCCGCCGTCGATCCAGCTCTTGCACTGGCCGACGACACTGGCGCGCCAGTCGTCCTTGTGTTCCCTGAGGATCCATTCCCGCAGGAACTCTTCGTGCTTGTTCAGCGGCAGGTACCAGTGGCTGGTCTTTTTCCTGGTCAGCGGCTTGCCGCTAAGGGTGCTATGGGGATTGATCAGTTTCTCGGGGCTTAACGAGGTGCCGCAATTCTCACACTGATCTCCATAGGCGCGGGGATTTCCGCATACCGGGCAGGTGCCCATGATAAACCGGTCTGCGAGAAAGGTCTTCGCTTCTTCGTCGTAGTATTGCTCGCTCTCCTGTACGATCAGCTCACCACGGCTGTACAGATAAGTAAAGAACTCCTGTGAGGTCTCATGATGAAGCGGATCGCTCGTGCGATGGTAGATGTCGAAAGAGATCCCGAGTTCGGAAAAATTTTCCTTGATCAGTACATGATACTTGTCGATGATGGCCCGCGGGGTCGTCCCTTCTTTCATCGCCTGGATCGGGATCGCGGTCCCATGCTCATCGCTACCACAGATAAAGGCTACGTCGCGCTTCTGCGCCCGAAGGTACCGGACATAGATGTCTGCCGGCAGGTAGGCGCCCGCCAGATGTCCTATATGTTTCAATCCGTTGGCGTAGGGCAACGCCGCGGTGATCAGATATCGCTTTGGATTATTCATACGTGGACGCAAAGGTACGTTTTTCCACGTCACTCCTGAAGCTGGAACTCGACAGAAGCATTCTTCTTGAAATCCGTTGAAAGGAAGAGCGGATAGGTCTTTCCATGCACTGTTACTTCCATCAGCGCGGTATTCGGCGGGAGCCGGCCCAAATTTTCGGCAAACAATACCAGTCTGTTGACGGGAATGCTCTTATCGAGAGGCACCAGCAGCATTTTTGCTTCGGCCGTGAGCCTTACGTGCTGTACCAGCAGCCGGTTGTTGAGGAAGAGACTGACCGAGTCCCCGTCGATCTCGCCATTGTCATACAACGCGATCTGGATCGTATCGACGCCCTGTGCCGGGACGGGGATATTGGCTGCCACGACGGACTCCCGGCCCAGCAGACTCTGCACCTGTTTGGTGTCGGCCGAATCTTTCTTTTTTGGTTTTGCGACCGGAAGCGGCAGGAAGGGTGGTGCTTTCTTCTCCAACTGGATGGTCAGATCGTCGGTGGTGCCCATCCATCCTCCGGATCCCTTCCAGTGGCCGTCCAGCTGATCGCGGCGGCCGGCCGTGCGCCGGTAGAAAAGAATATAAAAGCCACCGGGCGGACCGCCTGCCCGGCCTTCTTCGATGTTGATCGTACTATCCTCCCGGATGGTCAGGATCGAATCCTTGCCATAAAAACGTCCACTCACAATAATATGCCGGATGGTTTGCGTTTCGGGAGAATACCAGTGCAGTACTCCTCCAAAGGCTGAATCTCCCTCTGTAATGGACAATACCAGCTTCTGTTTGCTATCCGGCGATCTGCCGGTAGCCGACCCTGTCCATTGCCCGGTTAGATCCTGTGCATTCGCCCTCCATCCAAATCCTGATACCACCAACAGGATAACCCAAAAACAACGCATATTTGTAAAATAATAGTTTTAGGCCGCGTACGGCCGGGGCAATATTAACTTAATTGCAAAGATGAACCGAAAAAATTTTCTCTCATCCCTGTTAACAATTAGCGCTGCGGGCCCCGTGCTTGCGGCTACGGAATTCAAATCGCAGGGGACCCTCATCATTCCACCCTATCTCCGGCCCGGCGATACCATCGGCATCACCTGTCCGGCAGGCAACATCACCGAGAAGGAGATCCTTCCCGCCACTCAGCTTATTGAGAGTTGGGGCTTTCGCATCAAGGTCGGGGACACCGTTGGAAAAAAGGACTTCACTTTTGGCGGCACCGATGTCGAACGGGCGGCAGATCTCCAGCAAATGATCAACGACCGCGAAGTAAAAGCCATCCTCTGCGCGCGCGGTGGCTATGGCGCCGTGCATATCATCGATCAGCTGGATATCTCACCGCTGGTCAAAGATCCCAAGTGGATCATCGGCTTCAGCGATATCACGGTCATCCTTTGTCATCTTCATACCAATGGTAACCTGGCTTCCATTCATTCCAAAATGTGCAACAGCTTTCCCGACGACTGGTCGAAGGCGGAGCCGGTCCAGGCCGATTGCATCCTGTCGATCCGCAGGGCGCTGAGCGGCGAAAAGATGCTGTACAAAGTAACTCCCAACGACCGCAATCGCTGCGGGCGTGCGGAAGCTGCGCTGATCGGTGGAAACCTGAAGACAATAGAAACCCTGACGGGAACCCCATCGGATATCGACACCGCGGGAAAGATCCTTTTCGTGGAAGATACCGGCGAATACCTGTACAGCATCGATCGTATGTTCTGGCATCTTCAACGGACCGGGAAGCTGGACCGGCTGGCCGGCCTGGTCGTCGGCGGATTCAAGGTGAAGCCCGACGATCCCGGCGAAGAGTTCGGGAAGACGGTCGTAGACATCGTCACCGACCGGGTCAAGCCCTATAGCTACCCCGTCTGTTTCGATTTCCCCGTTGGCCATCAGAAGGATAATTTTGCACTCAAATTCGGAGTTCCACATTTGCTCGACGTTCAGGAAGGAGAGGTTACCCTGACGGATACCTCCGTTCCCGCGGCGACCACTCCGGCTTTATAATCTGATCAGTAATGTCTATCATTCCTCCTTTTCTTCAGCCCGGCGACACGATCGGCATCGTATGTCCGGCAGGTTATATGCCATTGGAAAAAGCCCGAACGGCTATCGAGACGCTGCCGGCCTGGGGCTATCGCGTTCGTGTCGGCAACACCCTGGGCGGACCATCGGAAAATTATTTCTCAGGTACCGACGACCAGCGACTTGCCGATCTGCAACAGATGATCGACGACCCGGAGATAAAGGCCATTCTCTGCGGCCGCGGCGGCTATGGTCTGAGCCGGATCATCGACCGGATCGATTTTACGCAATTTGAAAAAGCGCCGAAATGGATCATCGGCTTCAGCGATGTCACGGTCCTGCACACGCATATTCTTAGCCGTTATGGCATCGCCACGCTGCATGCCCCGATGGCGGGCGCCTTCAACGAAGGGGGCGCTACCGGTGCTGGAGTAGAGTCGCTTCGCTACGCGTTGGCCGGAAAGTCCGGGAACTACACGGCACCTTCGCATCCTTTCAACCGGCCCGGCATCGGCGCCGGCGTATTGCTCGGCGGCAACCTGGCCCTGCTGGCACATCTCATCGGCAGTGATTCCGAACCCGGCACGACCGGCGCGATCCTCTTTCTCGAAGACGTCGGCGAATACCTTTATAATATCGATCGGATGCTGCGCCAGTTGCGGCGTGCCGGAAAGCTGGAACATCTCGCGGGTCTTATCATCGGCGGCTTTACCGAGATGAAGGATACGGTCCGGCCTTTTGGCGCGACCGTGGAGGAGATCATTCGGGATGTCATCGGCGAGGTTCCCTACCCGGTAGCCTTCGACTTCCCCGTCAGCCATGGGAAGGAGAACGTTGCGCTAAAGATCGGCGCCCACTACACGCTGAAGGTCGATGCCGGTCAGACGGTCCTGAAAGAGCTGTAGCAATAAATCTTTTTATATGACTTTTGTACAACTGGAATATATCGTTGCCGTCGACACCTACCGCCACTTTGCCACCGCGGCCGGACATTGCTTCGTGACTCAGCCTACCCTGAGCATGCAGGTTCAGAAATTGGAAGAAGAGCTGGGTTTGAAAATTTTCGACCGGAGCAAGCAACCCGTGATCCCCACCGAAGCCGGCCGGGCGATCATCGAACAGGCGCGCCGGATCCTTGGCGAAAAGCAAGTGATCAACGAGATCGTACAGGAGAAAAAAGGCGTCCTCACCGGAGAGCTGCGCATCGGAATCATCCCCACCCTTGCGCCATACCTGTTGCCGCTCTTCGTCCAGAACTTCTCGGCAAAATATCCGCAGATCAAATTGATCGTAAACGAATTGACGACCGAGATGGTCGTCGCCCGGCTACGCGAGGGCCGCATCGATGTCGGCATTCTAGTCACCCCGCTGCAGGAGAACGGCATCCGGGAACAGGTGCTCTTCTATGAAGAGCTGCTCGTCTATGTTTCCCGCAAAAATGCCGCGTATAAAAAGACCTATATGCTCGCCCAGGACATCGATCCTTCGAAGCTATGGTTGTTGGAGGAGGGCCACTGTTTCCGCAGCCAGATCGTCCGGCTCTGCGAGCTTCGAAAAGCCAGTAAGGAAGGAAGTCATTTCGACTATGAGGCCGGCAGCCTCGAGACCCTTCGCCGGATGGTCGAACTCAATGACGGGATCACCATCCTGCCGGAGCTGGCGGCCCAGGATCTTACCGGTAAGCAACAGCAGCTGATCCGTCACTTCAAAAGGCCTGCACCCATGCGGGAGGTAAGTCTCATAACTCATCGGGATTTTGTGAAGCAACGCCTGGTCCAGGCCCTGCATCAGGAGATCCTGCGTTCCGTCCCTGATAAGATCAGGCAGAACAAGAATCAGAATGTGGTGCCGATCTGATGCCGCGGCCTAAAGCCTCAAGAGGGAATCCAGTTTTTGATGAAAGTGCGGAAAGGTGTAAAGATCGTTGTGTCCTGCGCCTTCGACCGTGACATATTCGTCGCCGGGCTTTAGCAACGGCTGTAACCGTGCGGAATTGGAGGGTGGAATGGTGCGATCCCCGTCACCCTGAAAGATCGTGATGGGGGCTGTGACCCTGGGGAGGTATTCGTAGGTGGGAAACCGATAATGCATCATCATTCCGATGGGGTAGATCGGAAATCGCCGCAGTCCGATGGAGGTGAGCGAATAATAAGGGCTTTCGAGAATAAGCCGGCGGCAGTCCCTTACGGCTGCAAGTTGCGCGGCAATGCCTGTTCCAAGGCTTTTCCCACAAAGGATGATCTGGTTCGGCTGCCAGCGGCTTCGGGCCAGTTTATAGAACACCAGCGAATATTTGTAAAGGGAAGCCTCGTCGTGCGGGCCGGTGCTTTTGCCATAGCCGGGATAGTCCATGAGCCAAACCTCATAGCCGTTTGCCGTGAAATTGGGAACATCCGGGGCGTAGCTGGCAATGTTCCCGCCCTTGCCATGAAAGAATAGTACGACCCCTTTGGCCAGGCTGTCCGCGGGCCGGTCGGTCGCCTTGAACTCCACCACATTGAGGTTCGTGCTACTGTCGTAGTTGAGGTTCAGCTCTGTAAAAGGCTGCTTGAACGAATAGGGGGTAGCGGCTTCCAGCCGGACAGGGGCGAAGATCAGCCGCTCCTGGCCATAGTAGAGCGCGATACCCACCAGGCAGTATAAAAGGACAAAAACCTTGATCCAGCGAAACAGCGTTTTCTTACTCATGCTTGGGGCTAAGAACCCGCAAGCTAATGTTTTTGCACCGAATCCTGTTTTACGCTCTTGTCCGAGGGGCGAAGGACCTGGGTGTTGGCGGTAGCGGCATTCGCGTTGCCCGGCTGAGCATTCGCCAGGGTCTGTGCCTTGACGCCGCTGCCTGTGCTTCCGCTTCCGCCGTCGGTGCTGCGGAGCGGGAGGGCTTGCGCCTTCACGGCATTCGCTGTAGCTGTTCCGCTATTGCCGCTTCGTAGCGGTAACGCCTGGGCTTTGGCAAGGGTAGCCGCCCCTCCACCACTCTTCATAGGCGCCACCGAATTCTGCGCCGGCGTGGCGGGTGCGGGATCCGAGGTCCGCTGAGGAACCGACTGCGCATTGGCCAGGAGGACGCCGGCCAGCAAAAGAAGACAAAGGAATATCTTTTTCATATCACGATTTATTTGACGTTGACTAATACATTGATCTTACCCGTATTTCCGGTGAAAGGCTGGAGGGCCTTGCCGATCGCCTGTCCCGGCTTCAGTTTATTGACATCGGCCTTCATCGCATAACCCGGCCGGTTGCTGGTGACAAGGATATCGCCGCGCTGGATGGGTCCGCCTTCATCGCAGACCTTGGTCGGGATAACGCCGACGACACCCATCGGCACCTTTCCGGTCATTTCCCCGCCGAGGGAAATTTCGGTCAGCAATACCCCGGGTTTGGTGGCGTAGACTCCTGCTACCAGCGGAGAATAGGCCTCGTTGCTGCGGACCAGGGTGCGGTCGGTCGTGGTGGAGATCAGCAACACATCGCCCGGCTCGTAGTCGGCGAAGTTTCCTTCCACATCGAAGGCTTCCGCCAGGTCGGCGCCGCTGTTCTGTGTGCCGCCGTCAAAGAAGCCCGTGCCATTGCGGTCGATCCTCGCTTTATTGGCGCCGCCGGTCTGAAAGATAGCCAGATTGGTGCCAGAGCCTTCCTGGTCCACCACCATACCCGTACCCTGGCCATGCTGGACGATCTCCACTGCGATGCCGAAGCCCGTCGTGTTGGTATGATCGAAGTACCCGGCATATCCGCCGGTGCCGGATGAGACGCCATAAATGCCCGCTGTACCCGCATTGCCAAAGATGGAATTCACCTCCCCGCGAACGCCCGCGGCAACGGCGCTGGTATTGTTGACGAAGAAGTTCGCGGCGTTGCCCCGGGAATGGTCCGCGATCACGCCCGGTCCGTTAGTGGTTACTGAAAGGATATTCGACGTGTTGGCGCTATTGGTGTTGGAAATGCTCGTGGCCGCGCCCGTCCCTACCGTCTGGACCTCCAGTACCGGCTGGCCGTTGCCGGCGTTGGTATTTTGCATGTGAGCCGTGGTGCCCAGACCCGCATTCGTCGCGTAGAGCACCATGCCAAAACCCGTAGCATTCGTATGATCGAAGTAGCCGCCATAGCCACCGGTGCCGGAAGCCGAGCCATAGACGCCTGCAGTGCCGTTATTGCCAAAGATGGAGTTCACTTCTCCGCGAACCCCGGCGCCGACACCGCTCGTGTTGTTCATGAAGAAATTGGCCGCATTCCCCTGGGTATGATCGGCGATCACGCCCGGCCCGTTGCTCGTTACCAAAAGTGTATTGGCCGTGTTGGCGGTATTTGTATTGGCAAAGGTTCCGGCCGGGCCCGTACCGACCGTCTGGGTTTCCAGTACCGGCTGACCATTGCTGGCGCTGGTATTTTGGAAATGCACCGTGGTGCCCAGCCCTGCGTTTGTTGCATAGAGCGCCAATCCAAAGCCGGTGGTGTTCGTGTGATCGAAGTATCCTCCATAACCGCCGGTGCCCGAAGAGGAACCATATACGCCGGCCGTACCGTTATTGCCGAAGATGGAGTTCACTTCGCCGCGGACACCCGCGCCGACGCCGTTGGTGTTGTTCATAAAAAAGTTTCCGGCATTGCCCTGGGTATGGTCCGCGATCACTCCCGGCCCGTTGCTGGTGACGTAGAGTATATTGGCCGTGTTGGCCGTGTTCGTATTGGTGAAGGTTCCTGCCGGGCCCGTGCCGACCGTCTGGGTTTCCAGTACCGTCTGTCCGTTGCTGGTGTTGGTATTTTGGAAATGTGCCGTGGTGCCCAGGCCTGCATTCGTCGTATACAGGGCCAGTCCAAAACCGGTGGCATTCGTGTGATCGAAATAGCCGCCATAGCCGCCGGTGCCCGAAGCGGAACCGTAGACGCCCGCGGTGCCGTTATTGCCGAAGATGGAATTCACTTCGCCGCGGATGCCCGCGCCGACGCCGTTGGTGTTGTTCATGAAAAAGTTTCCGGCATTGCCCTTTGTATGATCTGCGATCACGCCCGGCCCGTTGCTGGTCACATAGAGCGAATTGGCGGCATTTGCGCTATTGGTGTTGGTGATGGTGGCGACGCTGCCCGTGCCGTTACTGACCGCTTCGAGAGCGGTCTGGGCGTTTGCCGCATTCAGGTTCTCGAAATGACCCGCAATACCCGTACTCCCGCTGATGCCCACCCGACCGAGCACGCCGATGCCCGTCCCCGAATTGTCGGTGGCGATGAATCCATAAGTGCCATAGCCCGGGCCGTCGTTACGACCGACAACCGCTCCCGTCGGAACGCCGTTGGCGCTAAAGGTACGACCCGTCGCGGCCTCGCCTCCTTGAAGGTTATCGGCCAACAGACCTGCGCCGCTGGTGGTGCCTGAGGATCCATAGACCCCCGTATTGCCGGTGCTGCTGCCCGAGATAGCCATCCCGCTGCCGGAATTCGTCAGGGCGAAAAGAGTGAGCGCCGAGTTCACCGTAGCCGAGTAGGGGAGAGTAAGCCCCGATCCTCCTCCGCCGAAGATCTGAATCCATCCCGAACCCGTCTTATAGTACCAGAAGGTCTTCGTGTCGGTGTCATAAACAAGCAGACCATCGGCAAGGGTCGTAAAACCCGTTCGTTGCGCGGTGGTTACCCGGGGGATGAGGATCCCCTTTGTGTTGCTCTTGATATCGAGCATGGCGCTTGGGTCAGGGTTGCTGGCGTCCGTATTGATGCTCACCTGTGCATTTAGCGTGAGGTGACTGATGATAAGGCCCGTCAGCAGGGCGTAGAACTGTTTCATAAACGTTTATTTTTTGAGAAGGATCGTTTGCAAAATGGAATTGGGGAGCGACAGGGTGACGATATAGGTTCCGGCAGCAAGGTTGGCGACCGGCAAGACGTAGGTGTTGATCCCGGTCTGCAGGTTCCATTGCGTCCGGTAGAGGATCTTGCCGCCGACGTCGACCACCTGTAAGATGGCTGTCGTGGCCTGCCGTACCGATAGCTGGGCGGACGTTTGCGATACCGCGGGATTGGGATACAGCGTAAAGGGCAGCGTGATATCCGAGCAGTCGCCGCGGAATACCGGGGAATAACTTACCGCCCCCGACTGATCGACGATCTCCAGCCTGTAGTAGGAGATGCCGGATGGATGGTCGTCCTGCCATGAGTAGCCGGCGCCTTGCGGGGCGTTGGTAGCGGCAACCTTTCCAAGCGGAGCCCATTGGCTGCCGTCGCTGCTCCCTTCCACGAGAAAATAATTTACACCGCTCTCGACGCCGGTTTGCCATGAGATGAGGGCGGAACCGTTGTCACATGCAGCCTTGAAGGAGAGGAGAGTGACGGGCAGGTTGTTGGCGAGATCCGTCAGGGTCCAGTAGCTGAAGTCGCCGATACCCGATTTTTCCACGTATTTGTTGGTGCCGTCGCGGGTGTCGGCGCCGATAAGACTCCAGTTGACGCCATCGAGGCTCTTCCAGAGGGTGAGGGTCGTAACGTCCTTGCCGTTGAGCTCCTCGTTGAGATAGTAGAAACGCAGGGTCGCATTCAAGCCGGAGTTATTCTGCGGCTGGATCAGGTAGGTCCTGTCGATGCCTTGCTGGAGAGGGTTGCCCGGGTTGACGGCCGGCTTTCCCATCCGGCTGATCGATAAGTTGCCGATGCTGGCATTGGCGGAGATCATCGCGCCGAGCCGTCCGACATCCAGTTGCAATGGATTGACGACCCCCGTGGCGCTGGCAGTTATGTTCCCGCCGGTCACGCTGGTGATGTGACTCGACTCGCTTTCGCCCTGCAGAAAGGCGCCGCCGGTGAGCGACAGCTGCTGGCCGTGGAGATCGATCACGCCCTGCTGGAAGTTCACCAGCGTGGACACGTTCAGGGGGTTGGCGAGGGTCAGAACGCTGGAAGGTCCGCTGTTCATCTGCAAGGTCCCGATGACCGGGGTGCCGCTGCCGCCAAAGGAGCTGTTGTTTGTGCCGGTGATCCAGACCGTGCCGGTCGCGGCATTGAAGGATCCATTGTTGGAAAGATCGGTGTTCTGCAGGATCAGATGACTGCCGCCGACGGTAAAGGTCGTACCGGAATTCACCAGTAGCCTTGTATTTTGGGCAAAAAGGGGCGCCTTGGACGACAGCAGCAGGCATAAGACAGCCGGTGCCATCGCCAGTATGCGTTTATGCATAAACGATAGATTAAGCTATACGGATGGACATAGGATGCCGTCTTGACCTTTTAGGAAGGTGCAGAGGTAGGTGGTAGCAGGTGGATAATCGCTTTAAGAAAGAATCAGGACAGACTTAGGAGTGTGTCTATTCGGGCGGATGAGTGGAGTTAACAGGAATTCTCCGATCCGGTACAAAGGTTTAACAAATTTTTGTACCCGCCAATACCCACTTGTGAGTATTTTTTATGGGGCCGGGCGTTTTATCTGCAACTTTTATTCCACGCTGGTGCGTTTCAGATTGAAGTTGGGAACGGGCGAGACGATCAGTGGGAATTTTTCGATCGTTACGTTGGAGGGATCGAGTCCGAAGCCGCGTTCCTCGGACAAGCTCAGTTCTTTCAGCCAGAAATAGAGTTTCATGACCACCCGTTCGAAGAAGGGCAGTTCGTTATCCTGGCTGAGGTATTTTTCCATCACGATGAACTGGAAGTCGCCGACGACATTATTCCGTTCGAGGGATTCATACCGGCTGGTGATGTTCACCTCCCGGTTGTCGACAAGATCTTCCACGACCTTGCGGAACATCAGGTTGATCTTGGGCTCGATCCGGAACCCGAGGCGGAACTCCACGCGGATGATATCGTTGGGAATGATATGTTCGACGGAATACTCTGCCGTATAGGGTTCGTCCAGCGTATCGACGTGGACGAACCAATAAATGTCCGCCCGCTTGGGCTTTTTGTTGAGGATGGAGTAAATGATCTTATGCTCGATCTCTTTGGGGTTGTTGGCGCTGGTCATATACACCAGGTGAGTGGCCGCCTTCGGCACTGTCCGGTCATTGCTCAACTCCTGGATCTGCGGGATATAATGTTCCATCCGCACGAACTCGACGTATCTGTTCTTGATCTTGCGGGCGCGGAACCAGACGTACATGACGGCAAACAGGCCGCCGCCGACGATGATGGCGACAAATCCGCCATGCGGGAATTTCTCCAGGTTGGCGAAGAGAAAGCTCAGCTCGATGCTCAGGTACACCGCCAGGTAGAGGTAGATGAGAAAGGAGTTCGTCCTTCGCGAGATAAGATAGTTGGCGAACAGGATGGAGGTGGCCAGCATACACAGGGTAATGGCCAGACCATAAGCCGCATCCATGTGTGAGGAACTCCGGAAGTAGAGGGTAACCCCGGTACAGCCGATGAACAGGAGGAAATTGATCGCCGGGATATAGGATTGGCCGCGTTCTTCGGTGGGATAGCTGATCCGGAGTTTCGGCCAGAGGTTCAGCCGCATGCTTTCGCTGATGAGCGTAAAGGACCCTGTGATCAAGGCCTGGCTGGCGATGATCGCCGCGGCGGTGGCAATGATAATACCCGGGACGACGAACCAGGTGGGCATGATATTATAGAAGGGGTTGCCGAGATTCGTATCGAAGATCCTGCCGTTGTATTGTTTCATCAACCAGGCGCCCTGGCCAAGGTAATTGAGGATCAGGCAGGTCTTTACATAGATCCAGGAGATGCGGATATTCCCCCGGCCGCAGTGGCCGAGGTCGGAATAGAGCGCTTCGGCCCCCGTTGTACAAAGGAAGACGGCTCCCAGGATCCAGAAACCCTTGTGATAGGTGGTCAGTAACTGGATGGCATAGTGAGGGCTCAGGGCCTTGAAGATACCGAGGTCGTCCAGCAGGTGGGTGGACCCCAGGACGGCCATCATCGCAAACCAGATAAACATGATGGGGCCAAAGAGCTTTCCGATAGATTCCGTCCCGAATTGCTGCAGGAAGAAAAGGATCACCAGGATGCCGATCACCAGGTAGACGATCGTGTCCTGGGGGAGGTACCGATAGGCCGGCATCTGCCGCAGACCCTCGATGGCGGAGGTAACCGAGATCGGCGGGGTGATCATCCCGTCGGCAAGGAGGGCGGCGCCGCCCAGCATGGCAGGGATCACGAGCCAGCGCTTTTGGCGGCGGACCAGGGCATAGAGGGAGAAAATGCCTCCTTCCCCCTTATTATCAGCCTTTAATGTGAGCCAGATATATTTTATGGTAGTTTGGAGGGTCAGGGTCCAGATGATACAGGACAAAGCGCCCAGGATCAATTTTTCTTCAATGACTCTTCCGTGGATGATCGCGTTCAGAACGTAGAGGGGGGAGGTCCCGATGTCGCCGTAAATAATGCCTAATGCTATAACGAGGTTAGCAAAGCTGACTTTATTGATCTGTTTACTCACAGTCGGCAAAGTTATAGCGAAAACCATGAATCCTAAAGCTTATTTTGACCACATCCGTTGCCCGGGCAACCCAACTTTTAAGGAAACCGTAGATAATAACAGTCAAACTTTTAACTATCTTAGGATTTCATAAGAACTTTGTAAAAACTGAGTGAACACAATGCGCAGAATCCTGTCAATGCTTGTCCTACTGACCCTGCTGGCCGCGACCGGGGTAAAAGCCCAGGTGCAGCAGATCACGTATTCCGAACCCGAGCGCGAAGACGGCCGTCGTACCAATTTTGAGGTCATCGGTAAAATGAACGGTAACTATTTGGTATTCAAGAATAATAGCTCCAGCAGCGCGATCAGCATCTACGATAGCGCCATGCGGCTGCAGCAGCGGGTACCCCTCACCTTCATGCCCGACAGGTATATCAATGTGGACTTTATTTCCTATCCGGACTTTTGCTACCTGATCTATGAATATCAGAAAAAAGGGATCGTCCACTGTGCGGCCGTCAAGATAAACGGACAGGGGCAGAAGATGGCCGAGCCGGTAGACCTGGATACCACCCAGATCAGTTTTGCCGCCAACAATAAGATCTATACCACCGTCTACAGCGAGAACAAGCAGCGGATCATGGTCTTTAAGATCAACAGCAAGAATCCGCATAATTTCCTTTTTACCACCTTCCTCTTCGACGCTGAGCTCAACCGGCTCGACCGCCACCGCATCTACCTGCCGATGGAAGAGCGCAACGATCTGTTCACGGACTTCCAGCTCGACAACGACGGGCAACTGATCTTTGGCCGGTATCAACGCAGCGGCAGCAACGATTATATCACGAAGGTAGCCATCGTCACTAAGGGACCGGTCGCTGATAGTTTCTCCGTAAAAGACATCGGTTCGGGCGAACGCATCCTCGACGAGATCAAGATAAAAGTGGATAACAACAACAAGCGTTATATCCTCTCCGGATTTTATTACAAGCAGCGTCGGGGCAATATTGAAGGGCTCTATGCCGTCATTTGGGACAAGGCCACCGACAGTAAGATAGACGAAAAGCTCACCATCTTCACCGACGAACTCCGGTCTCAGGCCAAAAGTACCGACGCCAATCTGCGGATGGCCTTCAATGATTTCTTTATTAAAAGCGTTATTACCAAGCGGGATGGAGGCTACCTGATGGTCTCGGAGTCCCTGTATACCACCTCCCGGGGTAATATGTTCAACCGCTGGGACTATATGTACAATCCTGCTTTTGGACCGGGTGGATTCTACTCCCCCTACTATTATAGTCCTTACTACAATCCCTGGAGCCGGAATTATGGTAACTATGCCACCCGTTTCCATGCGGAGAATATCCTGGTTTTGTCTTTTGATGCAACCGGCAGCCTCCAATGGACGGCCGTTATTCCGAAGAGCCAGTTCAATGACGAGACCGAGAACAGCATCTCGCATCAATTGGTCAATACGGGCGGGGAATTGCATTTCCTGTTCAATATCTACGAGCGTCGCAACGAGCTCCTCAACGACGAGAGCATCTCGCCGGAGGGTCGCGTCACCCGCTATCCCACCCTCAAGAACCTGGATCGGGGCTATGAATTCATGCCGCGGTATGGAAAACAGGTCAGCAGCTGGGAATCTATCATACCTTGCCTGTATAGGAACTATCTTTGCTTTGCAAAAGTTGAGTTTTAGACGTGAATTTTAGTTTGGCGGACCACGGGTCCGCCGGCCGAAGGCCCATTATTAGCCGTGCGACGGGGATGGGTTTTTTTGAGCAGGAACCCATCCCCTGGCGCACAAGGAACCCCAATGACCTCATGATCGGTATTTTCAGACAAAAGAACCCGGCCAACGCCCTCATACTGCTGTTTTACGCCCTGGTGCTGAAGTTTCCCCTTTTCCTGCACCCGGTGGTGCCGGTCATCCAGAGTCAGGACAACTATCTGTACCGGGTCATCCTGCGGAGCCTCGATTCCGTCATTCATAACGTTCCGATCCTCTATTCCCTTCTTACCTTCCTGCTTCTTCTGAGCCAGGCCTTCCTGCTCAATCGCATCTCCAATCACCATAAGGTCCTGCCGAAGGCCAATTACCTTCCGGGCATGTCCTATATCCTGATCACCTCGCTGTCGCCCGACTGGGGGCATTTTTCAGCCCCGCTGCTGATCAATATGGTCATGATCTGGGTTTGGTACCAGATGATGGAATTGTACAACAGTCACCGGCCGGGAACGGCGATCTTCACCATCGGCGTCTGGACCGGCATCGTCTCTCTGCTGTATATTCCCGCGGTCGCCTTCCTGTTGCTGATGCTGTCGGCCTTGCTGACCATGCGGCCGTTTCGCATCCGCGAATGGTTTGTCGGGCTGCTGGGTTTCACCTTCCCCTATTATTTTCTCTTCCTGATCCTTTATCTCACGGGATCCTGGAAATGGGCGGATATCGTGCCCTCCATCAAATTTGCCGTTCCGGCCTTCCCGGCTACCATCTGGCTTACGTTGGGCATCATCTGGCTGGTGCTGCCGTTCATTATCGGCGGTTATTTTGTACAGAAGAATCTGAGTAAGTTTCTTATCCAGATACGCAAAAGCTGGAGCCTGTTGCTGCTCTTTCTCATGGTCTCTATCGTGATCATCCTGATCAGCCGGGTGACCACCTATGAGAATTGGGTCATCATGGCGGTTCCGCTGGCCGCTTTTCATGCTTCGGCGTATTATTTTCCTTCCAAGACGCTCGGCCCGAATGTCCTGCACTGGATGATCATTGGGTATATCCTGGCTATGAATTATTTTATTTAATCGTACCTTTACGGGCCTAAAAATCGGTGTATGAAATTTGGCGTAGTTGTTTTCCCGGGTTCCAATTGTGATCGTGATATGCAGGATGCCTTGCAGCAAGACCTTGGACAAGAGGTAGTTATGCTCTGGCATAAGGACACGGCCCTTTCCGGGTTCACCAAAGACGACTGTATCGTCCTTCCGGGCGGCTTTTCTTACGGCGACTATCTCCGCTGCGGCGCTATTGCGCGTTTTAGCCCTATTATGCAAAGCGTTACCCGGTTTGCCAACGAAGGCGGTAAAGTGCTGGGAGTGTGCAATGGATTCCAGGTTCTTTGTGAGTCTCATCTGTTGCCGGGCGCGCTGCTGCGCAACGCCAACCAGCAATTCATTTCGAAGAATGTCTGGCTGCGTGGCGTCGGTGACAATGGCCGGGCGCTGAAGATCCCGATCGCCCATGGCGAAGGCCGGTATTATGCCGACGAGAAGACCCTCGACGAGCTGGAAGCAAATGGGCAGGTCATCTATCGTTATAGCGACGAATCCGGGGTCATCGGTGAGGGGAACCCAAACGGCTCGCTGCGGAATATCGCCGGCATCTGCAACAAGACCCGGAATGTTTTTGGAATGATGCCGCACCCCGAACGCGCCTGTTCCGAGGCTCTGGGAAATATCGATGGGAAGGCGATCCTGAAGGCGCTTTTTATTGATGCGGCTACGCCTTCCATCGCCCGGAAAGCTGAGGTCATCAACATTTAGGTTTTGTTAACGTTTGGAAACGGAACTTTATAGCCATTTATGAAAAAAACAATACTTTTCGCCGTGGCCGTTCTGGCAGGAACCTTGGCGATGGCCCAGTCAAGCAAACAGGTAAGCTGGACCTATTCATCAAAAAAGATCGCGGACAAGACCTATGAGGTCCATATGACTGCAACCATTGGCGGGAATTATCATATGTACGCCCAGAATGTTGGCGGCGACGGGCCGATCCCGACCAGCTTTACATTTACCAAGAGTCCGTTACTGAGTGTCGATGGTGCACCCAAAGAAAAAGGCCAGATGATCAAGAAATTCGAGACCGCCTGGAACCATGATGTCAACTATTACGAAAAGACAGTTGATTTTGTGCAGGTTGTCAAGCTAAAGAGCAATGTCAAGACGGACGTTTCGGGCAAGGTGGAGTTCATGGTTTGTAATGATCACGAGTGCCTTCCTCCCGCGACGGTGGATTTTAAAGTAAATGTGGGCGGATAACCCTGATGTGGCCTTCGGCCGACAGGCCAGTGGCGGGTATGTCGCCTTTCTGACGAATAAATTCTTTCAAAAACGAGACCTTTCCAGGACTCGTTTGTTTTTTCCAATATGAACAAGATATTCTTTCTGATCGCTATTGGCTTTCTCTTCGGCGCTTCGCGGGTCGTAGCGCAGCCCGACACTGCAAAGCAGGCCGTGACCTGGGACTTCAGCACCCAACAGGGGGCGGATGGGAAGCCGGTATTGATCCTGCATGCGCATATCGCCGATGGCTGGCGGCTGTATTCTACCAAGATGCCCGACAGCCTGCCGTATTCCCGGGTGGCGCTGGACAGTTCGGTGAAGACGACCATCACAAAGATCGAGGAGCAGGGCACAGTGCTCGATCAAAAGGAGAAGTTGTTCAACAACGCGACGACCAGGTCGTTTGCCAGCGATGCCCGTTTTCTTGTTCATCTGGAGCCTTCGGCTGCCGACACCAGGGATCTGAAGGGGACGGTGACGTTCATGGCCGTCAATGAAAACGATTCTTTCGTTGGTCCCCAGGCGGTGCCGTTCCGGTATGGGCATGGGGCGGATGGGGCGTTCGTGGCGAAGTCGGCGGCGTTGCAGGAGTCGACTGCTGCGTCGAAGGATCTGAAAAAGACTTCCATCGACCTGGCCCATCCCGTCAATCCTTGCGGCGGCACCGGCACAGAAGGAAGCAAAGGGCTATTGGCTATCTTCGTTATCGGTTTTCTGGGTGGTTTGGTTGGCCTTGTCATGCCGTGCACCTTTCCGATGATCCCCCTTACGGTATCGTTTTTTACAAAGCGATCGGCGTCCCGCTCAAAAGGCATCGCGAATGCTTTCCTCTATGGATTCTTCATTTTTCTGATCTACATCCTGATCAGCACTCCGTTCTATTTTCTTCCGCAGGGACAGGCTAATATTCTCAATACCATTTCGACCAACATCTGGCTCAACCTTTTCTTCACGGCCGTGTTCATCGTATTTGCACTTTCTTTCTTCGGGCTGTTTGAAATAACATTGCCGAGCAGCATCTCAAATTCTGTCGATTCGAAGTCGAATATCAGCAGTATCGGGGGGATCTTCTTTATGGCGCTCACGCTGGCGATCGTTTCGTTCTCCTGTACCGGCCCGATCCTTGGAAGCTTGCTGGTTGGTGCGCTTAATCAAAGTGGCGGCGCTGTTCAGCTTACGGTTGCGATGGCGGGCTTTGGTCTTGCGCTGGGATTGCCCTTCGCTTTGTTTGCCCTGTTCCCGTCGTGGTTGCAATCCCTGCCCCGGTCGGGTGGGTGGATGAATACGATCAAGATCGTCTTTGGCTTTATCGAACTTGCGCTTGCACTCAAGTACTTTTCCAATGCCGACCTGGTTGATCACTGGGGGCTATTGAAGCGGGAAACCTTCTTCGCACTTTGGGTCGTCATTGGCCTGGCGCTGGTTCTTTACCTGCTGGGCGTGATCAAATTCCACCACGACCCGCCGCCCAAAAAGCTCGGCAAGGTCCGGATCGCGGTGGCGATCTTTTTCCTGGCCCTCGTCGTTTATCTCATTCCCGGCCTTACCAATACGCGATATGCGAATCGGGCGCTGGTCAGCGGTTTTCCGCCACCTTTGTCCTACAGCCTTTACGGCAAGGCGCAGGATGCCGGAGAGGTCAGGGCCAACGTGGTCAACGACTATAATAAGGCCTTGGAACTCGCGCGTGAGCAACACAAGCCGATACTCATCGACTTCACCGGCTGGGCTTGCGTCAACTGCCGGAAGATGGAGGAGAATGTATGGCCCGAGCGCGGGGTAAAGGAGCTGATCAGCAACGACTATATCCTGGTATCGTTGTATGTGGATGACCGCAAGGCGCTGCCGGACAACGAACAGTTCACCTTTACATCGAACGATGGCAGCAAGAAAGCGATCCGAACGATTGGCGATAAGTTTGCAACCCTGCAATCGGAGAACTTCAACAACGCCTCGCAGCCTCTTTATGTTCTCATCAGTCCTGACGAGAAATTGCTCAACAAGCCGGTGGGGTATACGCCCCAGGCTGCCAGTTACGCGCAATGGCTGCAATGCGGGCTGGATGCCTTCAAACACACCCAACAGCAGGCAAAGCTCCAATAACGAGTTTCCCCAATAGCAAAAGCCCCCTCGTGAGAGGGGGCTTCGCAATTAGGCGTCATTCTGTCCCGGCCTTCCGGCCAGACTAAGGGCAAGTGCTTAACACCAGATGGAGGGCCAGAATGACAAGCGTTCCATGTTGCGGCGGTCTTGACCAGGCGCAACAAAAAAAGTTCCCGCTTTATTCAAGCGAGAACCTTTAATATCTTTTTTAATCGATCTTTTCACACAATGAAGTTAGCGGTTGTTTCCGTTCCCCGTACCCAAAGGTAGTTAAAGATTATTAAAAAACTCGTCCTTCGTATTGCTTCGTACCTGCGAGGGACTTACCATCTTCAAATCCATCTCCAGAGTAAAAATCATTACAAGGCAATCTTTTTTTCGGTCATCATCTTACGAAGATTGATCAGGCCATAGCGCATCCGGCCAAGCGCCGTGTTGATGCTGCAATTCGTCAGGGCTGCAATCTCTTTAAAGCTGAGATCGGCATAGTGACGAAGGATGATCACTTCGCGTTGATCTTCGGGGAGCAGGTCGAGCATCTGCCGAACGCGATCGTGGCTTTGACGCTTCATCATCTTGGTGTCGGCGCCTTCTTCCGTGAAGTGGATCACCTCGAAAATGTCGCGATCGTCGCTGGTCTTGATAGCAGGGGTACGCTTTACTTTCCGGAAATGGTCAACACAGAGGTTGTGCGCAATACGCATCGCCCAGGGAAGGAATTTGCCTTCTTCTGTGTAGCGACCACCGCGGATCGTGTCAATAATTTTGATCAAAACGTCTTGGAAAATGTCCTCGGCAAGATATTTGTCTTTAACGAGGAAAAGGATCGAAGTGTACAGCTTATCCTTGTGACGGACGATAAGTGCTTCAAGTGCATACAGATCGCCGTCTCTGAATTGGTGAATAAGCTCGTGATCAGTTTTTTTGCGTAGCAATGTCATAAACTTCTACGGGTTTTAAAGGTGATAGGATATATTTTGGATTTTAAAGATGGTTCGGTTTTTCTGTGTAGAAGTACTTAGTCGATAGGCAACAGTTGTTTTCTTATTTTATGATATTCACACACCCAATTCAAATGTGCACAAATATTGCTTGCACTAATAGGGTTTAAAGATATACAATTTTTGGAATAAACAACATTTTGGGAAATTTTTTGTTTTTTAATTCTATCAACCCCCAAAGAACCAGTAAAGTAACTACCTAATTTGTCCTAATTCCAAGGTGGTTTTTAATTAACAGCTACACCCTCACTCTTCCTAATTTTTTTGGTAAATTGCATGGATTTTATTTATTGTCGACACAATAATATTAGAGGAAGCGTATCGAAGATCGCAAATAAATTATGGGAACTGCATCCGGTAAAGTAAAGCAATCAAAGAAAGAAAAATTGGTCCCTTCCACGCCAGCCGCCGTTCAAAAGGCCGACGCCATATATATTAAAGGAGCAAGGGTTCACAATCTCAAGAATATCGACGTTTCGATCCCCCGGAACAAACTGGTCGTCGTGACCGGGGTCTCGGGTTCGGGGAAATCGTCACTGACCATCGACACCTTATTTGCTGAAGGCCAGCGCCGCTATGCGGAGAGTCTTAGCGCCTATGCCCGGCAGTTCATGGCCAGGATGGATAAACCGGATGTGGACTATATTAAAGGACTGTGTCCGGCCATCGCCATCGAACAAAAGGTCATCACCCGCACCCCCCGCTCCACAGTAGGTAGTATGACCGAGATCTACGACTATCTCCGGCTGCTTTTTGCCCGGGTCGGAAAGACCTATTCTCCCGTTTCGGGAAAGATCGTAAAAAAGGATGATGTCTCCGACGTGGTGGCGGCTATCTCGGGGTTGAAAGCCGGCGATAAGGTAATGCTTCTTACCCCCTTTCGCCAGCATAAGAACCGGGACGCCAGGGAAGAACTGAATATCCTCCTTCAGAAGGGCTTCGCCCGGCTTTATGTCCCCGCAGCCGAAGGGATCGGTGAAACGCTGCGGATCGAAGATCTGTTGGAACTGCCTGATAAGACCTTAAAGTCGAAACTGCCGGCGCCGGGGACCCGGATCCTGGTTGACCGCCTGGTCGTCAAGGAATTCGACGAAGATGACCTCCACCGGATAGCCGACTCGGTCGGTACCGCCTTCTATGAAGGGGAGGGCGAGATGCAACTGGAGATCAATGGCGCGAAAACCCTGGGCTTTTCGAACCGGTTCGAAATGGACGGGATCACCTTCGAGGAGCCCGTTCCCAATCTCTTCTCCTTTAATAATCCCTTTGGCGCCTGCCCTACCTGCGAAGGCTTTAGCCAGGTGCTGGGTATCGATGCCGATCTCGTGATCCCCGACAAACGACTGAGTCTCTATGAAGGGGCCGTTGCCCCCTGGAAAGGGGAGAAGCTGGTCTGGTGGAAGGATCAATTTATAAAGGCTGCGAAGAAATTCGACTTCCCGGTCCACAAGCCCGTGATCGACCTCACCAAACAACAATACAAAGCCCTTTGGGAAGGTAACGAGCACGTACAAGGGATCAATGATTTCTTCGCCGAAGTCGAGCGCAATCTCTATAAGGTGCAGTACCGCGTCCTGCTCTCACGCTATCGCGGGCGTACCGAATGCCCGGATTGCAAAGGCTACCGGTTGCGGAAGGAAGCGCTCTATGTCAGGGTCGGTGACAAACATATCGGCGAACTCTGCGAGATGCCCACCAAATACCTCGTGGAATGGTTCGATCAGCTCCAGCTGAGTCCTCATGAACAGCAGATCGCCAAGCGGATCCTGATCGAGATCCGACACCGGCTCAGGACGCTCATGGACGTAGGTCTTGGATATCTTACTATGGCCAGGCTTGCCAATTCCCTTAGCGGTGGCGAAAGCCAACGCATACAGCTTACGAGGAGTTTGGGCAGCAACCTGACCAATTCGCTTTATATCCTGGATGAGCCCTCCATCGGGCTTCACTCCCGCGACACAGAGAGGCTTATTCGCGTTCTGAAGGAATTGCGTGATCTCGGCAATACCGTCGTCGTCGTCGAACACGACGAAATGATGATGCGCGAAGCCGACTATATCATCGACATGGGTCCGCTGGCTTCCCATCTTGGCGGCGAGGTCGTAGCTGCCGGCGACTACCAGACCCTGATCAATGATGAGGACAGTCTGACGGGCAAATATCTTAAGGGGGAGCTGAGCATTACGCCGCCTGCCATCACCCGGAAATGGACCCGATCGCTCGTACTCGAAGGAGCCCGGCAGAATAACCTGCAGGACCTGACTGTCGAGTTTCCGCTGGGGGTGTTTACCGTGGTGAGCGGGGTCAGCGGCAGCGGCAAGACGACGCTTGTAAAGCAGATCCTTTACCCGGCCCTTCAAAAGATAAAAGGCGAACCCGGCGAAAAGGTGGGTTTGCATAAGGCGCTGAAAGGGGATATCGATTCCATCTCGCAGGTGGAGCTGGTCGATCAAAACCCGATCGGTAAATCATCCAGGAGTAACCCGGTCACCTATATCAAGGCTTACGACGAGATCCGCGATCTGTATTCCAAACAGCCGCTCAGCAAGATGCGGGGTTTCCAGCCCAAGCATTTTTCCTTCAACGTCGACGGCGGCCGCTGTGATACCTGTAAAGGCGAAGGCGAGCAGATCGTCGAGATGCAGTTCCTCGCGGATGTCCACCTCACCTGTGAGGTCTGTCACGGCCGGCGGTTCAAGGAAGAGATCCTCGAGGTCCGCTACCGGGAAAAAAGCATCTACGAGATCCTCGAGATGAGTGTCGACGAGGCGCTGGAATTCTTTAAGGACGAGAAGGATATTTATCAGAAAATAAAACCCCTCAGCGATGTCGGTTTGGGCTATGTGAAACTGGGTCAGTCTTCCGACACGCTCTCCGGCGGGGAAGCCCAGCGCGTAAAGCTGGCCTCCTTCCTCGGGAAAGGCCGTGCGCAGGGACATATCCTGTTCATCTTCGACGAGCCCACTACCGGACTTCACTTCCATGATATCCGGAAACTGCTGGCTTCATTCAATGCCCTGATCGAGCAAGGGCATACGATCCTTGTTATCGAACACAACACCGACGTGATCCGCTCGGCCGACTGGGTGATCGATCTGGGACCCGAAGCCGGCGATGGCGGCGGTAACCTCGTGTATGCAGGTGTTCCTTCCGGACTAAAGAAATGTAAGGAGAGCTTTACGGGCAAATTCCTGCACTAAACGATGAACCTGAGCCATACTAACGACCAGCAGCGAGTAAAAGGGATCATTGCCGGATCCCTCTTTCTTTATACCCTTTGCCTCTTTCTTCCCGGCGCTTATAGCGTAGACTCCTGGAACCAATGGCGGGAAGTGACTACGAAGCACTTCGACGACTGGTACGGAACGGGTATGGCCAGTACCTGGCGGTTGCTGTGGATCGTGACCGGCAGCTACGCAAGCCTGTACGTAACCCAAATGGTCCTGTACTGGAGCTTCATCACGCTCCTGCTCTGGCGGGTGCCGCTCCGGAGCTTCGCCTACTGGATCACACTCGGCGCCGCCCTGTTCTTTTGTTTTATCCCGCAGTATATCATGCGGGACTCGTTGACGGTGCTGGAATGGGCGATCGCTGCGTTGTTGCTGTTATATGCGGGAAGCAACGAGGCCCATCGACGCAAGCTTACCATCCTGGCGTTACTGTTGCTGGCTCATGGGGTCTGGGTCCGGATCAACGCGATCGTCGCTTTCTGGCCGCTGGCATATGTTGTCATCCTGTTGCTGGGAAAAAGGTTGGCGCTCTGGAAACGCCTGCTTCTTACCGTCGCGGTCAGCGTCGTCCTGCTTGTCGCCGTCCAGTTTATTACATACAGGATCCAGAAGGCCGAACGGCTCTATCCTGACTATAAGCTGAAGCTGCTGGATCTCGCCGGCATCTCCCGGCTGAGCGGGGAGAATTACTTTCCCGCGGAGATCAACCATTATCCTGCGTTTCACCTGGATACGTTGTATGCCCGGTATACCCCCGCCAGTATCGACGATATCTATTGGCCTGAGGACCACCGGCCGATCTTTCCTTATCCCAATGACTCCCTCAACCAGGCCGTTTCAAAAAGCTGGGCTGCGGCCATCAGGCATCATCCCGTCTACTATCTGGAGAACCGGCTTACCGGCTTCCTGTATTACCTGCGGATCAAAAAAAGATATGCGATGGTCGACTACTGGAATGTGGCGCCCTTCTTTATCTTCCCGGATAACCCCCTTGGACTGAAACATGAGAATACCAAGCTGAAGACCCGGATCACCGCGGCCTATGGGCATTTTTATCGTACGCCCATCTTCGACCCCTGGCTTTGGCTGCTGTTGAATGGCGTCGGGCTGGGCTTGTTTATCCGGCGTTATCGCCGGCGGCCCGAAAAGAATTACTGGCTTGTCCATGTGTGCATCCAACTGTCCGGCGTCCTGTTCCTGCTCAGCCAGGTGCTGATCTATCAGCATGACCGGGATTTTCGCTACAGCTACTGGAATGTGATCGTCGCATTTCTCGCTGTTCCGGGATTGTTCGGGGGCTTTGGAGCCGGGCAAAAAAGACAGGGGGCCGGCGTTAGCCCAGCCCCCTGATAAACACAATTCCAAGCGTTATATAACTGCCATTCTGATAAAGTCTGCTAGTTCCATCCACCTCCGAGCGATCGGTATAACTCCACTTCTGCGGTCAATTGTCCTTTCTTTATTGATGCTAACTCCAATTCACTTTGTAATACATTGCTCTGGGCGGTGATCACCTCGAGATAATTTGCCAGCCCGTTGCGGAAGAGCATATTGGCATTGGTGATCGCCTGGCGCAGCGTTGCAACGCGCCGGACCGCAACGGCCTGCTGTTCTTTCAGCTTCTGGATCTTCGCCAATGCATCGGATACCTCTCCAACTGCGACCAGCACCGACTGACGGAATTCGATCACCGACTTTTCCCGGTCCACCTTCGCCAGCTCATACTGTGTCTTCAACTGTTTGCGCTGGAAGATCGGCTGCGTCAGCCCGCCGCCGACAACTCCGAACAACGAACCCGGGATATTGAACCAGTTACTTGCTTTGAAGCTGTTCAAACCACCCTGTGCGGTGATCGTCAGCGAAGGATAGAGGCTGGCCTTTGTGATGCCTACATTGGCATTGGCAACGGTCAGCGCCAGTTCCGAGCTCCGCACATCGGGGCGGCGGCTGACCAGCGCGGCCGGTACCCCTGCCGAAAGCGTGTCCCGCACCGGTACCGCCTCGAGGGTCGTACTCCGGGCAATGCTGCGGGGAAGGGCGCCGGTGAGGATGCTAAGCGCGTTCTCCTGCAGGAGAATGCCTTGCTCCAGTTGGGGGATCAACTCGGCTGCAGCCAGCTCCTGGGCCTCGGCCTGCTGGACACCCAGCGCGGTGACATCCCCGGAATTGTATTGCAACCGGATAATGGCCAGTGTCGAGTCGTTCAGCGCCAGGTTGGCCTTCGCGATATTCAGCTGTGCATCCAGCATCAGCAGGTTGTAGTAACCATCGGCTACTCCTTCGACGATATTCGTTTGAAGGGCCTTTTGGGCTTCGGCTGACTGCAGGTATTGCGCCAGGGCCTTGGACTGCTGGTTCTGGATCTTGCCCCAGATAGGCAGTTCCCAACTGAGCCCCACATTGACGTTGTAGTCTTCCAGGTACTTATGACCGACGATCGCCGGAGCGAACTGACCATTGAGGCTATTATCCGCCGGCCGGTTGCGGCTGTAAGTCGCGTTGAAATTGATGTCGGGCCAGTATCCCAGTTTGCTTTGTCCCAGCACCAACCGCGCGGACTGGATATTCTTCAGCGCTACCTGCATATCATAGTTGTGGGCGATTGCGCTATCGATCAGCTGCTGCAAGGCAGGGTCGCCGAAGAAACTCTTCCAGGGCACGCTGGCGATACTCGATGTGTCAGCCGAAGCGGAGCTCCGGAATTGCCCCGGCAGATCCGCCTGCGGCGTGGCGGTGTCTTTTGATACTTTACAGGCTCCCAGCCCCAGGAGAAGGGCGAGGGCTGTTGTTCTTATAAATGATGGTGTCATGTTATGATTATTTTGGCTGTTCGCAATTTATTCTGCCAGGGCCGGTGTTTTCACGTACTTTTTGCCAAAGAACCTTTCCTGAAGGTACTGGAAAATGATAAATAACACCGGAACGATAAAGATACCCAGGATCACCCCGGTCAGCATCCCACCGACCGCGCCGGTACCGATACTCCGGTTTCCGAGCGCCGCAGCCCCCTTGGCACGCATGAGCGGCGTCAGCCCTGCGATAAAGGCGAAGGAGGTCATCAGGATGGGACGAAGCCGGAGCTTGGCGGCTTCCGTCGCAGCTTCCCACAGTTCCATACCCGCATGTCTTCTTTGCACCGCATATTCGGTGATCAGGATCGCGTTCTTGGCCAACAGACCTACCAGCATGATGAGGCTCACCTGGACATAGATATTATTGTCTATGTCAAAGATCTTAAGAAAAGCGAATACTCCGAATACCCCGGCCGGGATCGACAATACTATCGCGAACGGCAGGATATAGCTTTCATACTGTGCCGCGAGCAGGAAGTAAATGAACACCAGGCTCAGGATAAAGATGAAGACGATCTGTGAGCCCGCCAACTTCTCTTCCCGGGTGATCCCGGTAAACTCATATCCCCAACCCTTGGGCAGGATCTTGGCAGCGGTTTCTTCGACGGCCTTTATCGCGTCGCCAGTGCTGTACCCCGGTTTGGGAACTCCATTGATGGTTGCCGAATTATACAGGTTGTTATGGCTCACGGTTTCCGGTCCGTACACCTTTCTCAGGGTGATCAGCTGATTTACCGGTACCATCTGCCCCAGGTTGTTCTTCACGTAGACGCCCGTCAGCGACGCTTCATTGTTCCGGTAGGGGATATCGGCCTGCGCCATCACGCGGTAGTATTTGCCAAACCGGTTGAAGTCTGAGACGAAGGCGCTACCGAAGTAGATCTGCATCGTCTGCATGAGGTCGGCGACGGATACCCCCATTTGTTTTGCCTTGTTGTTGTCCACATCCATCATATATTGAGGATTGCCCGAAGAGAAAGTGGTAAGGGCATAGGCTATTTCCGGGCGTTGCATCAGCGCGCCGATGAATTGGTTGGACATAGCGCTCAACCGGTCCATCGATCCATTGGTCTGATCCTGCAGCGCGAACTCGAATCCGGCTACGTTGCCAAAGCCCTGGATGGTCGGGAACGTAAAGAAGAAGGCATGTGCATCTTTCACCTGTTGTGCGACCTGCATCGTCAACATCCCGCTGAGGGTATTGATGTCTTTCACCGGCCCGCGTTCATCGACCGGTTTCATCCGGACGAAGCCGGCACCGTAGGGAGAGGCATTGGCATTCGTGATGAAGTTCAGTCCTTCCACATTGTATCTCCGGTCTGTGACGGGAGAGGCCTTGATGATGCTGTCTATCTCCGCGATCGCCTTATGCGTCTTGTCCAGGCTGCTACCGGGAGGCGTATTCACGGCATACAGGATAAAGCCCTGGTCTTCCGTCGGGATAAATCCGCTGGGAGTCCGTTGCATCATACCATAGGCGCTGCCCGCGAGAACGACCAGTGCGACGATGGTGATCCATTTATGGCGGAACAGGAACTTCAGACTGCCTGCGTATCTTGCCGTCATGGTTTTGAAACCTGTGTTGAAGCTGGCAAAGAACCGGGCTCCAAACCCTTTCCGCTTTCCATGCTCGTCCGTGGCATGCAGGTCTTTCAGGAAGATAGCACAAAGCGCCGGGCTCAGCGTCAGGGCGTTGACGGCCGAGATGAAGATCGCGATCGCCAGTGTATAGCCGAACTGCCGGTAGAAGACCCCCGTCGGCCCCTTCATGAAGCCCACCGGGATGAACACGGCCGCCATCACCAGTGTGATCGACACAATGGCTCCTGAGATCTCGCTCATTGCTTTGAGTGTGGACTCCTTCACCGGCAATCCACTATTTTCCATCTTCGCATGCACCGCTTCCACCACCACGATGGCGTCGTCCACCACGATCCCGATGGCCAGTACCAAGGCGAACAAGGTCAGGAGGTTGATGGTAAATCCAAACACCTGTAAGAAGAAAAAGGTGCCGACGATCGCGACCGGAACGGCAATGGCGGGGATCAATGTCGACCGGAAGTCCTGCAGGAAAATAAATACTACGATAAATACCAGGATAAAGGCTTCGACCAGGGTATGTTTTACCTGTTCGATCGAAGCATCCAGGAATTCCTTGGAGTTATACATGATGGTAGCATGCAGGCCCTTGGGCAACTGCTTGGAGAACTTATCGAGCAGCTGCTCCGCGCTCGTAAGGATGTCGTTCGCGTTGGAGCCGGACAATTGCTGGATCGCGATACCCGTCGTGGGATGGCCATTCAGCGTGCTGTTCGAGGAGTAGGTATAAGAACCGAATTCCACTCTAGCCACATCGCCCAGGCGGACCACGGATCCGTCACTGTTTGATTTGACGATAATATTCTCATAATCTTCGTTCTTATTCAGTTTGCCTTTGTATTTAAGGACGTATTCGTATACTTCCTTGCTGCTCTGACCAAGACGGCCGGGAGCCGCTTCCAGGCTCTGATCCCTGATGGCATTGGTCACTTCGACAGGGGAGAGGTTGTTAGCCACTAACCGGTCGGGTTTCAGCCAGATGCGCATAGAATAATCCTTGGTGCCGAACGGCTGGGCATCGGCGACGCCGGGTATCCGCTGGATCTTTGGAATCAGGTTGATCTTCGCATAGTTTTGCAAAAAGGTCTCATCATAGCTGCTGTCGGTCGAATAAAGACCGATGAACATGATGATGCTGTTCTGCTGTTTTTGCGTGGAGATACCCGCCTGGATAACTTCCGCCGGGATCTGGCTCGTGGCCTTGGATACCCGGTTCTGTACGTTCACTGCCGCGATATCCGGGTTGGTCCCCTGTTTGAAGAACACCGTCAGCAGCATACTGCCGTCATTGCTGGAGTTGGAGGTCATATAAGTCATGCCTTCCACGCCGTTGATGGCTTCTTCCAGCGGGGTCGCAACGCTACGCGCAACGACCTCGGAATTGGCGCCGGGGTAGGTCGCCTGCACCTGTACGCTGGGCGGTGCGATATCCGGGAAGAGCGAAATGGGTAGTGTAAAGATGGACAGACCACCCAGTATAAGCAAAATGATAGATACGACCGTTGATAACACCGGTCTCTCAATAAATCTCTTTAGCATAAAATTTTAATTTCTGATCTTACGATCTTACTGTGGCATAGACTTTAGTACACTGTCTGCGGACAAAACCTGCGGAGTGATCACCGCACCATCCTGCAACCGATCCATCCCGGCGAATACGATCTTGTCGCCACTCTGCACGCCTTTGTCTACGAGGTAGTAGTTGGTTGTTTTTCCAACGATGTGCAGTTGTTTGCTGGTGACCTTGTTGCTGTCGCCAAGCGCGAAGACAAAGATCCTGTCCTGGATCTCATATGTGGATGTCTGCGGTACGGATAGAACGGCGGAATTGGTCTGCGGGATGCGAACCTGGCCGGTGATGCCCGAGCGCAGCAGTCCTTCGGTGTTCGGGAAAATGGCCCGGAAGGTGATCGCTCCGATGTTGCGGTCAAATTGACCTTCCATCAGCTCGATCCTGCCTTTGTTGGCGTAGATGCTCTTGTCGGCAAGTTGCAGTTCCACCGGCGGCAATGCCTTGATCTTTTCGTTGATCGATTTGCCGGGGACCTGGCTGGTAAATTTCAGGAAGTCGCTTTCGCTCATCCCAAAATAAGCATACACTTCTTTTATATCGGAGACCACCGTCAGCGGTTGTGCCTCGCCCTTGCCGACGAGTGCTCCGACCTTGAAGGGAATGCGGCCAATGTATCCGCTTACGGGAGCTTTCACGAGCGTGTAGCCAAGGTTGATCCCTGCATTGTTGCTTTCTGCTTCGGCCTGGCTTACCTGTGCCTTTGCGGCGTCATAGGCGGCTTGTGCGGCTTTCAACTGAACATCGGAGATGACCTTGTTCTCTACCAGCGGCTGCAGGCGGCGGACTTCGATGGCCGCTTTCTCCATATTGGCCTTGGCGGCTTCGATGTTGGCCTCGCTGTTGTGCACCTGAGCGTCGTAGGGACGATCGTTGATCTTGAATAATGGCTGGCCTGCCGAGACATACGCGCCTTCTTCCACATAGATCCTTTCGAGATAGCCACTGACTTGTGGTCGGATCTCGACATTGGTCTTGCCTTCTACCGAAGCCGAGTAGGTCAGGTAGGTCGTGGCGGGAGCCGTATTGATCGTGAACACTGGTAATGACTGCGGGGGGAGGGCGGCCTGCGTGCCCTGGGCCTCGTTACAGCCGCTGAGATAAACGGCAGCGGCTATCAAAATAGCGGAAACAACTAGATACTTTCTCATAACCTTATTAAATTGTTTAATGGTGTTAAATCAAACGTTAGGAAAAGATTTTTGTTCATTTTATCTACCACTGTTAAGTAAAAAGTGAAAAAAATTTACTGCTTCATACAGCAAAGACGAACGGGGTGCTTACAGAAAGACACTTGAACCGTTCTTTTCTGGACAATCGTTGGAAATTTTTTTTGCCCGGCTTGGCAAGAGGGGCGGCCCGGTGGCACGGATCAGGGCTTCAGGCTACGGGTGATGCCTGTGATGGCATCCTTCAAGATCTGCCGGTTTATTTCGTCTGAGGTTCCTTTGCGGACGATATTGATGGAGACAAGACCGTGGATGATCGACCAGTAGGTGTAGTATTTGGTACATACCCGATCATCTTCGATATCGCTGATGCCCATCAGCTCGGCGATAGGGCCGGCGGCAATATCATAGGGTGTGGATCCTGGTGGAAGGAGTTCATCCATGATACAACAGTTCATTTCTACTCCAAACATCAGTTGATAATATTCCTTTTCTTCAAAGGCGAAATTCCAATAGGCCAGCCACATGGCTTCGAGCTGATCTTCCAGTTTCTCATGTTTGCTCTTCGCTTCGTTCATCCGGCAGGCCAGCAACATAAATCCTTTCTTGGTCAATTCCAGCAGGATGGCTTCTTTGTTGGCGTAGTATTCGTAAATGATCGGGGCCGTGTATTCAATCTTGTCCGCGATCTTGCGCATACTCAGTGCCTGCCATCCTTCATCTTTTACGATGTCGTGAGCTGCGTCCAGGATGTTTACCCGGGTCTGCTCTTTTAACCGATGAATTCTCTCCTTGCTCCCCATGTGGTTTTCCCCGCCTTGCGGCGTCCCACCTCCCGATGGGTTTTACTGGCATAAATTATTTAACACTGTAAAATTAGCACGATTTTCCGGTCTCTTCCAAATTTTTTTTGAAATTTTTTGTGGCGGGGCGGCCCGAACCCGGTGGCCTATTCGCTTCGGAGGCTCTTGACCGGGCTTGTGACGGCCGCCTTAATTGCTTGAAAACTAATGGTTGCGAGCGCTACCAGCAGGGCGGTCCCCCCGGCTGCCACAAAGATCCACCAGGATACCGGGATGCGGTAGGCAAAGCCATCGAGCCATCCTTTTATAAAGTACCAGGAGAGCGGGGCGGCGATCAGGAAGGACCAGGCCACCAACTTCAGGAAGTCTTTCGAGAGCAGGAAGACGATGTTGCCGACCGTGGCTCGCCGCGGACGTTCTCGATCTGCGAATAGGCGCCATTGTTACCACCTCCTGGTACGGCGCCGGCCATGGAGGTGGCGACCACTCCCGGAAGTTCAGACACCACCTGTTTCAGCGTCAGCCGCGCCGAATCCCCCGGATGTTGCTCTTTTTAGCGCAGGCGGTCGGCGCTTTTAACAAGCTTTTCGTCTTTGCGGATGCCGCGGGCAGCGAGGAACAGGAGCACGGGAATCGCCAGGGAAAGAACCGCGCCGAGGCTGTAGTTCCCAGATTCGAACGGCGGAACGCCGCTCTGCCACCAGTAGAGAAAGATATTGAGCAGGGATGCAAAAAGCAGCGCAATGGTGATCCAGAGCTGCTTCTTCCTGACCTTGAAATTGAAAATATTGATAAGCGTACCGACAACGATGAATGCCGTGACGATCGTGATCAGTATGCTACCGGAACCGGCACTGACAGCCCCCGCACCAAAAGTAGGCCATGCTTTCACCTCCAGCGGAGCAACGCCGTTCAAACCTATCTTCTTAACGCCATAATAAAAGGCAAATTTGAACGTAAGCACTGCGCAGATGAGCGCCAGCAGCATCCAAAGCGTTTGTTTTCGTTGCAGCATATAAATTAAAGTTCTGGATACAATGGGAAACTCTTCATGAACGCATTCACATCCCCGCGCATCGACGCCAGCACTTCTTCCTTCTCTGCATTGACGAGCGCCTTATCGATCATCTCTACAATAGTCGCCATATGCGCTTCCTTCATTCCGCGGGTGGTAACTGCCGGAACGCCGACCCGGATCCCCGAGGTGATGAAGGCACTCTTGTCATCGAAGGGTACCATATTCTTGTTCACCGTGATCTCCGCTTTGCCCAGCGCGATCTCCGCTTTCTTTCCGCTGATATCCTTGTTCCGGAGGTCGATCAGCAGCAGATGGTTGTCCGTGCCGCCGGAGACGATGTTATATCCTTTGGCGTTGAAAGCCTTTGCCATAGCCTGGGCGTTGGCGATCACCTGTTTGGCATAGACCGTAAAATCGTCCGAGAGGATCTCGCCAAAGGCAATGGCCTTGGCTGCAATCACATGCTCGAGCGGTCCGCCCTGGGTACCGGGGAACACCGCCATATCCAGGAGATTGCTCATCGGCCGGATATTTCCTTTTACATCCTTCAGGCCAAAGGGGTTGTCGAAATCCTTCTTCATCATGATGATCCCGCCGCGGGGCCCGCGAAGGGTCTTATGGGTCGTCGATGTTACAAAATGACAATGATCAAATGGACTGTTGAGCAGTCCCTTGGCGATGAGCCCGGCAGGGTGCGCCATGTCGCACATGACGAAGGCGCCGATGCTGTCGGCGATCGCCCGGATCCGTGCATAGTCCCATTCGCGGCTATAGGCGCTGGCGCCGCAGATGATCACCTTGGGTTTCTCTTTTTTGGCAACGGATTCCATCATCTCATAATCCACCCGGCCGTCTTCCTTGCGGACACCATAAAACACGGGGCGGTAGAGTTTGCCGGAGAAGTTTACGGGTGATCCGTGTGTCAGGTGGCCGCCCATGCTCAGGTCGAGACCCAGGATGGTATCGCCGGGCTGGAGGATGGCCAGGAGCAGCGCTGCGTTGGCCTGCGCACCGCTGTGCGGCTGAACGTTGGCATATTCACAGTTGAAGATCTGCTTAAGGCGATCGATAGCCAACTGTTCGATCTGGTCGACGATCTCACAACCACCATAATATCTGCGGCCGGGATAGCCTTCCGCATATTTATTGGTGAGTACGGTTCCCATGGCCTGCATGACAGCCTGAGAGGTAAAATTCTCCGAAGCGATCAATTCAATTCCGTGCCGCTGACGTTCCAATTCTTTCCGGATGAGATCAAAGACCAAGGTATCGTTTTGCATGGCGCAAAAATAGGTCAAAAAGAATAAAATAACTATTTTACGCCCGCAACCGGATGCATTAGCAGGGTCCGGGCAATCATACGACATGAAAGCGATCATTCCCGTAGCAGGCGCAGGAACCAAGTTACGTCCGCATACGTATACGCAACCCAAGGCTTTGATCCCTTTAGCTGGCAAGACCATCCTTTCCATTATTGTCGACCAGTTGATGGAAGCAGGTATCACCGAGTTCATCTTCATCGTGGGTTATCTCGGCGAGAAGATCCAGGACTTCGTCAAGCAAAAATATCCGCAGCTGACGGCGCATTTCGTCTATCAGAACGAACGTCAGGGTATCGGCCATGCTGTTCTCCTCACCCGTAGTATCGTCGGCGAGGACGAGGTTTTCATCGTCCTGGGGGATACTATCTGTGAATATGACGTCAAAGACGTATTGAATCAGCCGCATTCCTTGTTGGGAGTAAAACGGGTGGATGATCCGCGGAATTTTGGCGTCGCAGAGCTTGAAGATGATGGAAGCATCGACAGGGTCGTGGAGAAGCCGCAGATCCCCAAGTCGAACATGGCCCTTGTCGGCATCTATAGGATAAAGGAGACGGGAGTCCTTTTCAATTGCCTGGAGACCAACCTCCGCAACAATGTCACCAGCTACGGCGAGTACAATCTCACCGACGCGATCGAATGCATGATCCGCAGTGGGGTCAAATTCCGGGCATTCAAGGTGCAGAACTGGTTCGACTGCGGCAAAAAAGAGACCCTGCTGGAATCGAATGCCAAGTTGCTCAAAAAGTTTGGCGGCACTATCGCTCCGGAGCACCAGTTCGAGAATACGATCATTATCCAACCTGTCAGCATCGCGCCGGGCTGTGATATCCGCAACTCCATCGTGGGCCCTAATGTCGCCATCGGGGAGAAGACCCGGGTCAATTATTCTATCCTCAAAGATTCCATCATCGGCTCTTTTGCCGACCTCTACGATATCGTCCTTACTCATTCCCTGATCGGCAGCGACACCGAGGTAAAGGGCGAATCCCGCAGCCTGAACATCGGCGACAATACCGAGATCGATCTGGGAGAGTCCTGACCGGAGGCCCGGGGGCGCCCGTCCGGAAATTCCCCATTCCCCCCGCAAACGAGATTTGCCCGGGTGCAAAAATTGAGCTAAATTAGTACGGTAGCTGTCGCTAACCGTAAAACCTGACTTATGAGTTTCCCTAAAAAGATCATCTTCTTCCTGCTGCTGCTGGCGCCGGTGGCGCTGTTGGCAAAAACCAATACCGGCAATACCGGTAAGCTGGAAGGTGTGCTGAATGGCTATGTAACGGACGCCGTTACCAAGAAGCCGCTTTCCGGGGTCACGGTTTCGGCTTTTGTGCCCGGCACTAACAATACCAAAGAGGTGCTGACCGATGCCGATGGCTACTTCCGCTTCTCCGAGCTCCCGGCCTCCCAGGTGACGGTCGAGTTCAACAAGAAAGGCTATCAGCCCTGCAAGAAGCCCAATATCTCGATCAAGGAAAAGACCCCGGTCCGGGTCAATATCGAATTTCTCCCCGACGACTTCCAGTACGATTCGCCCAACAGCGAAACCCCGATCCTGCGGATGCTGGATATGAATTAAGCGATCTTACATATACGATAAAAAGAAACGGGACTGAGACCAGTCCCGTTTTTCTACTACACATGAGGCTTAAAATCTATGCTGATAATTAGGCCTGCCGATAATTTGGGCCGGAGCGCCGTGGCGTTCCAGCAATCGTTGACGCAGCTGCATCCCTCTGATCGGGTGATTTCCGCCACCCGATCGCATACGATATCCTTCGTATAAAAGTACGCAGCAGGGGTCGGAATGTTGCACCGAATCCCTGTCTTTTTTTACCATTCATACTTTTGGAGCCTGCGAGAGGTTATCTGAAGGCTGCGCGAGGTTATCGCCTCGTGGTTTACCTTATTTGCGGAAAGCCCATTTCCACATCGTCTTCCAGGTCGCCTTTTTCCCATACATCAGGATGCCCGTGCGATAGATCTTTCCGGCCAGCCAGGTAGTACCCAGGAAGCCGAGCACGAGGAAGAGCATGGAGAGCCCCAGTTGCCACCACTCGACTGTTCCCGGCACACCAAAGGGAATACGCGCCATCATCACGATCGGACTGCTGAAGGGGATAATGCTGGCCCAGACCGCCAGCGGGCCGACAGGGTCCTGGATGGCCGAGGTCATGATAAAGAAAGAGAAAACGACGGGAAGGGTGATCGGCATCATCAGCGATTGCGCTTCCTGCGGGTCTTCGTTGACGGCGCTGCCGACGGCGGCAAACAGCGCGGAGTAGAAGAGATAGCCGCCTATGAAGTAGAAGAGAAAGCAGAATAAAATGAGCGCCCAATTGGCCGTATCCAGCGTATTCTTGAGCTCGGCGATCTTTTGCGCTGCATCGCCGGCCTTGGCTACAGAGGCGCCGTTGCCCATCGCGTTGGCCTGTTGCAGGCGCTGGACTTCCTGCATGGTATCGTGAGGGATGAAGCCTTGTGCGACGATGACCAATCCGGTGATCAGGATGATCCAAAGCAGAAATTGAGTGAGTCCCACGGCGCCGATGCCGGTGATCTTACCCATCATCAGTTGAAACGGTCGTACCGAGCTGATGACCACTTCGGCAATACGACTTGTTTTTTCTTCCATCACGCCGCGCATTACCATGGCCCCGTAGACAAAGGTGAGGATATAGATCAGGATCCCGCTCACATAACCGATGCCGAAGGAGAGCCCCTGGTTGGAAGCCTTTGAGAGCTTGCCGTTGTCTTCGTAGGACTTGATGCTGGCGAGATCGGAGTTCTTCCGGATGCTGTCCAGCTTCTCCCGGCTGACGGACGTCTTCTCATAGATGAGCCGATCGGTGATGGCGTTGTTGATCCGGCGATCAAGATCCTCTTTACCGGCAAGTCCCAGCTGCTTTTTATACTTCAGCCGGCACTCGGCCTTTTGTCCTTCCTTAAGGACAGGGATGATCAGCACGGCGGTGCAGCCCTTCTGCCCATAGTTGACCGTGTCGATCCCCGGCGAGAAATCGAAGCTCATCGTGCTATCGCTTTTCAGATAGTCTTTAAAATACCCATTTGCATCGATCACTGCTATTCGGGCACGCGAATGGGTCTGAAGGGAGATCAGGACCGATCCGACGATGAACAGGATGATCACCAGTGGAAACAAAAAGGTCGAAAGCAGAAAGGTCTTATTACGGACGCGGGTCAGGTACTCCCGCCGCGTGATCAACCAGATCTTACTCATAAGTTATAAGTTTTGGAATTGTCTGGCGGTGGAAGTATCCTCTACCAGCTTGATGAAAATTTCGTTCAGAGAAGGAAGGATCTCTGTGAATGCAGTGATCCCGACATCTTTTTGGATGAAATAGCTGAGCACATCGTTAGTACGGCGTCCTTCAGGGATCTTTACCACCAGTTGGTGATCTTTTCGCTCCACCACACTGAATGCCGGGTTATCTGCCGTTTCTGATTTGTCCAACGGCCGCTCCAGACCGATGCGGAATTTGTTCTCCTTGAAATCCTGTTTTACGCCGCTGACCGTGCCGTCAAGGATCTTCTTCCCTTTATTCATCAATATAATATGATCGCAGATCTCTTCCACCTGTTCCATCCGGTGGGTGCTGAAGATGATGGTCGATCCCCTGGCCGCGAGTGCGTAGATCTCATCCTTGATAAGGTTAGCGTTGACGGGGTCGAGACCGCTGAAGGGTTCGTCGAGGATGATCAGGCTTGGCTCGTGCATGACTGTGGTGACGAACTGCAGCTTCTGGCCCATGCCTTTGCTGAGATCTTCGACTTTTTTGTTCCACCAGGTCTGCATTTCGAATTTGACAAACCAATTTTTTGCCCTTTCCAGGGCTTCCTGCCGGCTAAGCCCTTTCAACTGGGCGAGATAGAGTGCCTGTTCGCCGATCTTCATCTTCTTATAGAGGCCGCGTTCTTCCGGCATATATCCGATCCGGAGAATATCGCCCTGGGGATCGAATTTCCGGCCTTCGAAAAGGATATCCCCGGCGTCGGGGTAGAAGATGCCGGTGATCATGCGGATGAGCGTCGTTTTACCGGCGCCGTTGGGTCCAAGCAATCCGAAGATCGAGCCCTTGCTGAGCTGGAAACTGACCCTGTCCACCGCGATCTGTGTAGCGAACGTTTTTTGAAGGTCGTTTACTTCCAGGATGTTCATAGTAGAAAATTTAGGTATTTCGAAAGGTTTGTCGCAGGGTTGCCTCAAATATTACATCCCCGCAACCTGGTCGGCCACCCGCTCTCCGTCCATAGCGGCACTGACGATGCCTCCCGCATACCCTGCTCCTTCGCCACATGGGAAGAGATTTCCGATCTGGGGGTGACGCAAGGTCTCCGGGTCCCGGGGGATACGCACCGGGGATGAGGTTCGTGATTCGGTTGCAACGATGACGGCTTCATTGGTAAAATAACCTTTCATCTTCTCCCCAAATGCCTTGAAGCCGCCTCGCAGGTCCTCAAATATAGTGTGTGGAAGCACGTTTTGCAATGGTACGGAATGAAGTCCCGGCAGATAGGAGCAGGAAGGGAGGTCCGCCGAGACGCGGCGCGCAACGAAGTCGGCCATCCGTTGGGCGGGCGCAACGAATTTCCCGCCGCCGGCCGTAAATGCTTTTTGTTCCACGCTCTGTTGGTAGGCGAGAGCGGCAAGCGGTCCGTATTTCTGAAACGGTGCAAGATCTTTCTCTCCGACGCTCACGACGATGCCTGAGTTGGCGTAGGGATTGTTGCGACGGGAGGGGGACCAACCATTGACGACGACTTCTCCATCGGCTGTTGCGGCCGGCGCAATAATACCGCCGGGACACATGCAAAAAGAGAAAACGCCCCTGTGGTCGACTTGTTCCACGAGGCTGTAAGCGGCTGGAGGGAGGAAAGACGAAGGTGTCCGGTATTGAATGCTGTCGATCAGTTGCTGCGGATGCTCGATGCGTACGCCAAGCGCAAAGGGTTTGACTTCTATCAATATTTGCCTGGTATGCAGCAGGTGGAAGATATCTCTCGCCGAGTGACCGGTGGCCAGGATGACTGCCTCGCCGTCGAAGTTTTCACCGTCTGCGGTTCTTACCTGTCGGATCTTCTGGTCTTGTAGAACAAAGTCTACAACCTTTTTCCCGAAGAGAAAAATGCCGCCGCAATCGACTATCTGTTTTCGGATGGCCTGAATGATGTGCGGCAGCTTGTTGGTGCCGATATGCGGATGTGCGTCGATCAGGATCGAGTTGTCGGCGCCAAATTGTACCAGCAGTTGGAGGATCCGCCGGATATCGCCGCGTTTGTTGCTGCGGGTATACAATTTGCCGTCACTGTATGTACCTGCTCCGCCTTCGCCGAAGCAGTAGTTGCTTTCCGGATCGATGACCCCTTCCTTGTTCAGTGCGGCGAGATCACGGCGTCGGGCGCGAACGTCCTTTCCTCGTTCGAGCAAAATGGGACGAATGCCTTTCTCGATGAGCCGAAGTGCCGCAAAAAGCCCCGCCGGACCTGCGCCCACGATGACCACTTGCCGGTGGGCCCTGGATACGTCGGGAAACGCTATCGGCTCAAACGACTCTTCCCGGAAGGGCTCGTTGATGAATACCTTCACCGTTAGGAGAATATGGGGCTGGCGGCTGCGTGCATCTATTGATCGCTTTATCAATTGATAACCGTTGATCTCTTCCTCCCGTCTTGCGGTAGCCCGGGCGATATACTCCCTGAGAGTGGAATTGTCGGCCGCTTCCGCCGGTAGTAATTTGAGTTGGACTGTTTGCTGCATGCTGATGTTTCACGGCCGTGAGGGGCAAAATTACTATAAATAGTTCTGGATGTTTGAGATATAATCTTCACCCCGAATAGTGCTGGATGAAGGATGCATCGAAAAAAAAATACCTGAAAAAAAGGGGTTTCTAAAACTTGAAAAAAAAAATCCCGGATTCTAAAAGGCAATCAAATTATTTGTATCTTCAATTACCTCACAACAAACTCTACATATATGAAGAAAGGTTCGTTCACATCGAAGCTCACGTCTTCCTTCTTCATACAAAGTAGGTTTAAAACATCCCGGCAGGGTCAACTGCCGTATTACGCCTGGATCCACTGCTACTGTCGCTCTATGCCCCGAGGAGGTGGTTGCTTCATGACCGTCTCCAACTCGCATCGATGTTAATAAGTCTAAAAGAAATGGGTTTGAAATAGGGTGAAAACACCCTTGCGCGAGTGTCGAATTCTTTTCGAATAGTTCTCTTTTCATTCAAGCAGGACATGGGTTTTGTAGAAAAAAAATGAATCGGTTTTTACAACTGTCAAGACTGTATTCAAAGCAAAAAAAACAAGTGAATAAAAAATTTTTTATTTCATGAAAAGTTTTGATATTCGCCGCCCCACAGAATTTTTTCGAATCCGATTCCTTAGAACATTTTAGAAACTACTTTTCTTAAATCGGCATAAAAATTGGTTACTGAATAATGGCAAAAACGTTTGACAAAGTATGGAGTAGTTGCTTGGAGGTGATCAAGGATATAGTAGAGTGGCAGCATTATAAAACGTGGTTCGAGCCGATTAAGCCTGTTGAATTAAAGAACAATGTCCTGGTGATCCAGGTCCCAAGTCAGTTCTTTTACGAATACCTCGAGGAACATTATGTAAATTTACTTGCAAAGACCCTGAGACGGATTTTAGGTAAGGATGCGATGCTGGAGTATAGGATCATGGTGGATAGCGGCAATCATCAAAACAAGCCTTTGACAATGGACGTTCCGGCTCATGGTTACAAAACATTTTCCAATAACGAAATGGATTTTCCGCTAATCATAAACAACCCCGTCAAGAATCCCTTTGTGATCCCCGGGCTGAAGAAGATGCAGATCGATGCTCAGCTCAACCCGGTGTATACCTTCGACTCCTTTGTCGAGGGCGATTGCAACCGCGTTGCACGGCGGGCGGGTAAGACGGTTGCGGAAAAGCCGGGCGCCAATTCCTTTAATCCCCTGGTCATTTATGGCGGTGTCGGTTTGGGCAAGACGCATCTGGCGCAGGCCATCGGTAATGAGGTAAAGCGTCTCCACCAGAACAAGGTGGTATTATATGTGAGCTCGGAGAAATTCATCAACCAATTCGTCGACCACAGTCGCAACAATGCGATCAACGATTTCATCCACTTCTATCAGCTGGTGGATGTTCTGATCATCGACGACGTTCAGTTCTTCAGCCGGGCCGAAAAATCCCAGGATGCCTTTTTCGCCATCTTCAACCACCTTCATCAGTCAGGTAAGCAGCTGATCCTTTCCTCAGATAAGCCACCCAAGGATCTGGACGGATTGCAGGAGCGCCTGCTCAGCCGTTTCCGCTGGGGTCTCAGCGCCGATCTTCAGATCCCCGACTATGATGTCCGGATTGACATCCTCGAGCGGAAGATGAAGAATGACGGACTCGAAATGCCGAAGGAGGTCGTCAAGTATCTAGCCTACAATATCAACACGAACGTACGCGAGCTGGAGGGGGCATTGATCTCTCTTTTGGCACAATCTTCGCTGAATAAGAGGGAAATAGACCTGGAATTGGCAAAAAAGGTGCTCCGTAATTTCGTGAAAACTAGCAGTAAGGAAATTACTATCGAAACCATACAGCGAATGGTATGTGAATACTTCGATGTCTCTTACGATAAACTACTGCAAAAAACACGCAAACGAGAGATCGTTCAGGCGAGGCAGATCACTATGTACCTGGCCAAGGCCTTCACTAAGAACTCCCTCAAGACCATCGGCGAGCACTTCGGTGGCCGTGACCATACTACTGTCATCCACTCCTGCCAGACCGTAAAAGATCTTATGGACACGGATAGCCTCTTCCGCGAGAACGTCATGGAGCTCCAACAGAAGGTGCAGCTTGCCGCGATGTAAAAAAGCTTTGCTTATAGACCCAAGGATTTCCGCCCATCCCCTCATAGGATGGGCTTTTTTGTTGGGGGCGGCGATGCCTCGCGCCTGGGCTCGCGCTCGTTGGCGCGCTGTTCGCGGGTTGCCTGCGGCGCCGCGGACGGGCGCTCTGTTGCCCGTCGACGTCCTGCGGATTGGACTCGCGGCCTCGCGCTCTTTACGAGGCGCCATTCGTATCTTCCGGCTGCCTCGCGGACCGGGGCCTCAAAAACGAATTTCCATTTGTTGTATATACAACTCATGCGTTGCGTCTTCCCCGGACTCTGCTAAGACTCGATACCCTTCGTATTCAAGGATAACGAATTTTGCCCCTACTCTTCAGGGGCCCTAATCTACAGTTGTATATACAACATTTGGGATCCCCCCAAAAAACACCCCTCCCGCGGCCTAAAAACAAAAAAACCACCCCCATTTTGGGCAAACCGCAATTAATCTTTATTTTTGCCTCCCCTTTCGAGAGCCGGGTTTCCGGCTAAGGCGAAAGGGTATTTTGGAGAGGTGCCTGAGTGGCCGAAAGGGCCGGTTTGCTAAACCGTTATACGAGCTTAAACTTGTATCGAGGGTTCGAATCCCTCCCTCTCCGCAAGACCGACAGCAGCACAACCCCCGCCAATAGGCGGGGGTTGATTTTTTGTGGCGGGAGCGGCGCGAGCTCGCTCGCGAAGCGGACCGCAACAAAAAATCCCGCACGGAGTGCGGGTAGTGCTGCTGTTGGTCTTAAGCCTCCCCCTCACGGGATCGCCGGAGGCAATCCCTCCCTCGCCGCTGAAATTCAATGTATGCCCCCAAGGTGTTATCTTTGAGGGCATTCTTATTTTCGGACTTTTCCATCCTTTTTCACGTCCTTCGCAGCTGTTTATTAATAAGTTAGCTTTCAATTAATAAGAGTTCGAATCCTCTTGTGTTCTGTATTTTTTAACTCAATCCATATGGCTACTGAGAAGAAAACTAAATTAATCCAGACCGCGTACCCCTTACTCCGAAAAAATTAGGGGAACTTTCTGGCCTGGATTTATCTGATGAACAAGCTAGTTATGTCATCGAGTCGATGAATAAGTTTGCCCATATACTTTACGAATTTATTTTACGCAGCGAGAAAAAATTGCTGAAGGCGATTCTCAACAGAAAACCTTAAAATAAGGCGACTTTATCAACCAGATTTAATTTTGAAAGTAATAATGTATTTTCATAAATATTGTCCTTACTTGATATATTCTAAAAGTTTTGGTATGTACGACAAAAGCCAATTAATTATTCGTTTATGAAAACAAAATACTTTCAAAACTGCCTAGGGGTTTTCCAAGGGGGAGGCTGTAGGGGAAGTGCATTTGCTGGCGCATATGAAAGAGCAACTGAATGTGGTATTTCTTTTTCAGAATTGGTTGGGACATCTGCCGGATCCATAGTCGCCGTACTTATTGGAGCAGGGGCCACATCCGAAAAATTGTACGAGTTTGTCAAAGAACTTAATTTCCAAGATTTTTTAGTTCCCGCACCAAAATTAACCAGTTATAAGCCTCCCCCATATTCAGGTCTTATAAAGTATATTCCAAATAAATACGCTAAAAAATATCATAGAATTTTCACTCATTTAGGCTTATACAGTTCCGAGTTTATAAAAAATTGGATAAATGAGAAATTAAAAATTCTATTACCAAGTGTTCGCACAAATGTCAAATTTAGAGACTTAATAGTCCCAACAAGTGTCGTCGCTTCTGATATTGCAACAAAAAAAATTAAAGTATATGGTACAAATGAGACGCCAGATGAAGATGTCGCAGATGCAGTTCAGAAATCATGCAATATTCCATTTTTTTTTCAACCGCTTGACATGCGATATGTAGACGGAGGTATTCTGAGTAATCTACCATCAATAGTTTTTGAAAACAATCCCAACAAATTATTCAACCAAGTTTTGGCCTTTTCATTGGAATCTGATGAAAACACGGACAATCTCAATGACCTTGAAAAATATTCGAATGCTGTTCTCAGTACAACACTCGAAGGTAGTTTGGATCTACAGTTGTCTTTACAAACAAATGTTCAGATAATTAAAATCAACACAGGCAGCATCAATGCTACAGATTTTGAGAAGATTGATGATAGCACACTGGATTTTCTAATCGAAAGAGGTAAACAAGCAGTGAGCCTATTTATAGAGCATGAGACTTCCAATATACGAACCAAATCCAGGCAGTCAAATCTATCTATTAATCTATATTCAACATATAATTTATTAACATTAACTCTAGAAAACAACAATAACGAAATCCTAATAGCGGACATCAATACGAAATGGGTGTACGAGATGTTTCCCACCCTATTGAAATGGAGAGGAAGCAAAACAGATATCTATGTCTTCATTCAACGAAGTAATATTGACAAGGAACATGAAGCCTTTAGGGTAAGGTTTTTGGAGTCATTAGGGATAACAGTCAATATTCTCGATGATTTGCCTTTTAGAGGATTTGTTATAGATGGGATCTCGCAAGATAATTGTCAGGCAATAATTATTAATTCAAATAGTCAAGTTTCTCACTACCATTCGAAGCAATATATAGGAATAGAAGATTATGAGGCCATTTATGTATTGAGAGAAAAATTGTTTAGTTCTGTAGCGAACCTTAAACCAAATGTAAGATATGATTTAGTAATTGAACGAGGTAAACCCTCTGACTACGGTCCTTTACTTAAGACCATAAAGGAATATAACAATTCAACAATTGACATAGATATTAAAAATATTCCTATCGAAAATATAACCTTTTTAACTAAATATGTATTAGGTTTTAAGTATAGACAAATACATAGCCTGTTTGACTTATTTTCAAGATTTGGCTTTGAACCTTTTGAGGCGACTAGACTAATGTTGAATAATGATAAATATACTTTAGTAACTCCACCGGTTCTAGAGCATGTGGATGGGAAATATTATTTGATTGAAGGAAACACTAGACTAGCGTATGCTCATCGAAATAATTTGAAATCCTTCAAATGCATTGTCGTTGAAGGCGTAAAGGCATTGCGAGTTACGACAGCAGAATACCAGGTTAATGATATAATTCTCAGCGATAAAGTTTTAACACCTCAAGAAAGATATCCTGGTTTTAATCACGATTACTTTAGAGACATAGAAAGGGCTATTAGAGATCCAAAAACATGCTTAGTATGACAAAGGGAGCTAAAATTACGTATAAAGAAATAGTAAGATTGAACCTTGAAAAGCATAGTAATGTCCAGTCTTTATTTTTTGTGGAATTTGAAGGATATGACTTATTTCAAGAAAGGGTTGAATTGACAAATGAACTTAAATCATGTTTTGATTTTGCGTTGGAATTTAGAGAACAATATAACATGCCATTTTGGGACGGATTTAATCTTTCCTTATTTAACAAAAACTTTTCAGATCACAGTTTTTTGTCTCAGATAAAGCACCACAATCCGAAGAGTGAAATTTATACCGTAGATAGTTTGGATTTTTTTGATTTTATTAATAACTGGCCTATTGATAGGTATTTAACAATTAATTCAAAAGTAAAAATGTCAAACAATCAAACAAGGCATTTTATTTTGTTAGATTTTCATATTCCAGTTAACAAGGAAAACCAAAAAATTTGCAGCGAAGTAATGAGGTGTCTAAATCTTACAGGATACTTGCTAGTAAGTGGTAAATCATACCATTTTTATGGTAACGAGCTTTATTCTGAAGAGGAGTTGCTTCAGGTTTTATCAACTTCTTTATTATATTCCCCAATTATTGATCGTGCTTGGATAGCGCATCAACTTATCGAGAAAAGCTGCTGTCTTAGAGTTACATCCAAATACGGGTATCATCCTTATCTTGTTGAAGAAATTAACTAAAAAACATATCGCCCTTTCAATTATTTAACAGACAAGGTAATTATCGTTTATGGACAGTTTATCAGAATCCTTATAAATACGCAATAAATAAAACCATCAGAGTTCTTCTACTCTAAAAGGCATTTCATCATATGTCCTCCCATTCAATAAACGCCCTGCCTTTTTCTTATTTGCGCCTCCCCATTGCTTGAAAAAGAAGGCCACATTTGAAGTGGCACACTGATCCATTATATTTAGGACCCAATCTTCACTCATCGGCCTAGGGGATCTACCACTCTCTCCGCCAACGATAACCCAATCTATAGATGTCAAATCCATATTATTGAGCGGGCCTATTAAAGGCTCACACGAAAGAAACTTTGTTCTTGCTCCCGTTTTCCGTAATAAATCTATTCTTGAAACTACTTTTTCATTTTCAACAGAAACCCCCATCCAGATATTGTGAGACCATTTCAATTTCTTGTGAACTTCAAACAATCTGTCAGCTCTTTTAGTCAGCACCTGGAAAGTATGCTGAGGGTTGTCGTTCATAACTTTAAACACCTTTTGAATAAATAATAAGGGTACCTTGGGATGAAAAAGGTCACTCATAGAATTAACGAATACAATCTTTTGCTTTTTCCAAGTGTATGGAATTTCTAATGCATCTTCATGTAAAGCTACCTTGAAAGCATCTTTGTACTTTTCAATGCCCATTGCTTGAAGACGTTTTGCCATGACTTCAGCATAACAATATTTACATCCAGCAGAGATTTTCGTACAACCCGTAACTGGATTCCATGTCATTTCAGTCCATTCGATGCTTGATTGCGCCATAATTTCAGATTTCGTAGTGAACAATTGTTTTCAATTTGTAGACGTTTTCATAAGTAACCAATGGTGATGAACCGCCATATGTGATTAGCTTTTCAGATTTCATCTGTTTTAGAGTGTCAGCAGCATGTTTGGGTATATGTCCTTCATTATATGTGAAATTAAGAACCTCGGCATTGGTTGTTAATCTATTGGCCATAATTTCATTTTTAAGAAGATTCTTAAATGACTCAACCTTGTTCAATCTTTTCCCCTCAAAAAGGTCTCCTTGTATCTTTTTTGAATCTTCATCAATGTCAAAATTTGCTTCTCCGTTGACCTCATTTCTTTTCCAAGCCAAGGACAAAAACTTATCCACTGCCCGAAGATGCGACGCACCAAAAATAATCCCATGTATATTGGCGCCTTTCTTTAAAGAGAAAGGATACAATTTTAAATTAGTTTTAGCCGGTAACTTTTTTCTAAGTTGCTCAATGATATTTCTATGAATAAATCGATATGGGTCTTTCTTTGCATCGGCCATATCTATGTCCAAGTGCATCTTAAATTCCTTTTTATCACCAAACCGCCAGAAATAAGATGCAGAAACGAAGTATAGAAAATCCGTCTGATTCGTTTTTTCTAGCTCTAAAAAATATTTATCAGATAAAAACTTTATTCCATTTTGATCTAAGTATACAAGACTTGGATAATCCCGTATAGTCGGCAAATATTTTGGAAACAAGGTTTCAAAATCTTCATTTAATAAATGGAGCTCAATTGCCCTTTTTACATCGTGGTTTGAATTAAGGAAATCATCGCAAGCCTTCTGTAAAAGTCCATATTTCAATTGCTCTTTCTTATTAGGTTCCCACTCATTGAAATACAATTTTACCTTTACCTTCTGTTGAAAAATATTAGCGATCTGCTCTTTTATTTTATTAAGTATGCGGATAGGGCTCCCCTCAACCCCATTTTTATCGTACCCTGTCCCGGCAAAAAAATCGAAAATACAAAGTGTATTGACTCCTTTCATTACAAAAGTTGGTAGCCAAGCTTGAGCATAGTCCTCGAAGATTTCTAGTTTAGCAATCGTTGAAGGATCAAATGGATCGTCATGTAAGTCTTTATATGGCATAAACTGTTATTAACTGGTTCATGATGTTTTAGTGATTCATTTGACATCACAAAATAGCTGTTTTTTCACAAGTTGCTGGTAATCAATAGCCGCATTAGTGGCTACAAAATTAAGTATTAAATACTAATTATATTAGTATTGTTCGATGAATGATTCTCTTATTATCATACGGTAGAATAAAAGTTTACATTGTATTGTTTGGGCGTTTTTCTATCGTAAAGGCCGTGTCGACCTAAGAAATCGACAATTTTTATTAAATCTTTCACAAAAAGGCTTGAAACTTGTTCCCTCCCTCTCCGCAAGACTTTGTAACTAGACCCCAGCATTGCTGGGGTTTTTTGTTTGAAGCAGGCGTGCCGTTTTTTATTGGGATAAGGCACCAGGCTTAAACAACTTCCATTGTCCCTCGGACACAACTTCGACTGTACCGTCTACCACTTTGATAGCACTCTTGTCGTCTATAGCATACACCGGAACCGGTAGTTTTGTAGCCCATTTTTCTGCGTTAGCCGCAGAAGCATCCGGGAAATCCTGGTGATCAAAGTGCGGGATCAATGCAAAGTCAACCAGCCCTGCTCCTTGCGCCGTAACAAATAGCCGCCTGATCTCGCCCTGGGGTGTAGCGAATACGATTTCTTCCGATGTCAGCGCGCTATGGCTACCATTGGGCGGGTTACGGTAGGTTTCTCCGAAGATGGACGATACCGCCATACTACCAGCGCTCACGCCCACATAGACCAGTTGTAGTGACGGTAGTAGATCTGCGAGTCCGGACTGCCGCATCCAGTACGACAGGTATACAGGATCACCGCCCCAAACCAACAGGGCGTCAGCCTCCTCTACCGCCGGGATCCAAACCTTTCTATCGACACTGGGCAGCGCAGTGAGCTCCAGCACTCCCATAGACTTCCAACCCAGTTGGGATAATGGTGATTTGGTGTTTCCGCAGATCGCCCGCCATGCCATACCTGGACCACCCGGGAAGGGATAGATCGCAGTGGGAACGAAAAGAGCATTTGACTCGGAGATCGGTTTTCCCAGGAGATCAACCAGCGAATTGTGGATGCTCGTGTTGCTGATGCCGGAAGAAGTGAGAAGAAGCTTCATAATTACTATTTTAATCGAACTAAGTCCCCGCCGTCAATGCTTATTAATAAGATCAGGCGCCGGTTTTGCCCAATAGCCCAAATTGTGCTGCACATTAAAACCGGTGGAATCCTCATATATGGATACATCACAATTAACAGACTTGAATCCATTGCTTCCTGTGACCGGCGCGCCTGAATTCACCTTATTGATGAAGCGTTGCGGCCTAACCTTACCGCCATTCGCGGAAATGCCGATGGCAGCCATAGCAGAACCCTGGAATTGGGAGCAGTCGGTATATTTTATCTCCCCATTCAACGAATGCCACCAATGCAAATCCTCTCCGAACATGGAGGTGTGCAATGACCATGATGTCAAAATTTTTCCATTAATACGGGTAGGTACCCTTTGTTCCCCGACGAAGCTTTCAACACCCGAGTCTTTGTCCGTCACCCACAGTCCCCACCATTTTCCAAGCGAATCTTCACCGCTCGGCCCCTGCTTCAATTCAAAATAATATTTATGGCCTACGATCCACTCATATTTAAACATGATCTGGACACCACCGCTTTCCTCATTAGCCTTGTTCAGTAATCCTTTCGTCTTCCCCGCGTTGGAACCCCAGATCGAGAAGTTGATAACCTTGCCTTCGGGTTTATCCTGAAAGATGCCATTGCTTTGGAAACCGGCGTAGCCGCCTCCGACCGCGTTGGTGGCATTCACGAGGGCGAAATTATAGGCATAATAGTGTAGCAGGCCCTCCTGTGCCAAAGATCCAGGCGGATCGACCACCGGCACAAATGTCCATTCCAGACTCAGATAGTTTTCGCCTGGAGGAAAATACCAATCGGTGTAAGTGCCTCCCGGACTATGATATATTTGAGCGATCAGCTTTGTGCCAAGGCCGAAAAATGTCAGGGCCAGGATTAAAAGACTCTTTACTTTTTTATTCATGGATACTCGATTTCGTATTAGTCAGGGGATTTATTTTGCACGGGAGACCCAGTCAGGCGGGGTGGTGCCGCCTTGACGGAGCAACAAGTTTAGCTGAGCAGCGTGATGTTGGACATGGCGCATATTGTAGAGCAGAAGCTCGAAGAGGCTAAAATCCTTGTATTCGCTCGTAAAGCGTTTTCCAGGAGCTCTTCCTGGTCGTTGTTTTGCAGCTGACGCTGCAGGCATTGGCGGACATGATCAAGGAAGGCCAGAACTTCTGTTTTACCGTATTCCCGCTCCGGCAATTGTCCGTCTTCGAATTCCGACAAGGTAAAGGGCTTGGGCGGCTGGTAATCCTTTTCCATTGGGGTATCGGAGAGATAGTAGTCGGTCCAAAAAGTCGTATGATAGGCGATGTACCAGAATCTGGAATCACCGCCCCACTGGCTATCGGGGCAGGCATTTATTGCATTTTCAAGCATATCCAGGGCCGCGCCAAATTGCTGGCCTATCAACGCGGGTATGGTGGATGACATGGGGTACATTAACATTATTTACTCTCGCCTGAACAACGGCTCACGCCGCCCGGCCTTAAACTGAAAATCCACCTTCTTGTTCTTGAACTCCGGCAACCGCAGATCGAAGGCCTCCTTCTTCCGGGGGCCCGTATACATTATACTTCGCGACTCGTCCGCGCCTTCTTCCCAGGACTTTTTGGGAAAATA